>Ga0208645_1000268_pt1 | contig 64399 bp, 67 predicted proteins | sample VirMetDEL_Sep_01_FD_184519 | JGI IMG/M metagenome (GOLD analysis project Ga0208645, IMG submission 184519) | Aqueous microbial communities from the Delaware River and Bay under freshwater to marine salinity gradient to study organic matter... | ecosystem: Environmental > Aquatic > Marine >... | reverse complement strand
CATGAATATACCTGGCAGCAGAAAAGAGCTTATTACAAATGGCAAAAAGAACAAGACGTTCAGCATGCTATGGAAGCAACTCGCGAGATGGGTAGAACAGTTAGAAATACTATGATTGATACCACAGCTGCTATGTATGGATTCAGCGGTAAGAATGCTAGAACAGATGTTGATCCTTATCATTCTGTATTAGTAAGAGACAAGACTATTCTTGGCGCGTGGCAAAAACATAGAGCAAAATTTGCGGCTGATACTCAAAGTAGAGATGCTGCAGAAAAAGCAGTTATGGCATTCTTGAAAGATAATCCTAACTTGATTATTAATGGAATGACTGGAGAGAACTATAGAAAGCTCATACAAAGTGAAGCCGGTTACCAACAGATGGGCGATCGCAAGAAATTATTCATGCAGAGAGTCGCTCCTGTTTTGGACTTATTTGTAAACAAACAACAAGAGAATTTTATATACAGAGAGTACCAAAACCCGGACACTCAGAGAAGCGAAACTCAACTAGTTGTTGGAAAATTTGATGGTACTGGAGGCTGGGAAAGAGGTAACATGTCACAGAGACCTCTCAAAGTACATGATCCTGAAACAGGAAAATGGGTTGATATACCTACAACGGATGCACTGGTAGAAAACTACACTCAAACTATTAAAACTGCTTCAGGTAAGAAGAAAAGTGGATTTATAAGTGGGAGAGTATTAGGAACAGTTGGTCCTATTAACGCAGCTGGATTACCCACAGGAGATTTTATTAGTTTAACTAGGTCTGACGGAACTGAGATCATCGTACTTGCTCAAGATAAAACAAGAGAGCAGAGCCGAGAACTTCAAATTATTAGTGACTTAGCAGAAGCTCAATATAGTCTACGTGCCGTAGAGAAGGATTGGACGATTATTGAAAAAGATAAGAACGGAGATCCGGTGGAAAGAAGATACACAATGCTCGCAAGACCCATTGTTTCTGTAGACGATAGCGGTTTAAGTACTGAGACAACTCAAAGTATGACATATGTCAATGTAGAGATTTATGATGAAGACGGAAATTTTGTATCATCTAGATCATTAGATGATATGGCTAGAGAGATTGAAAACACATCTCCTTATGCTAGAACTGAGAAATTGAACGAAGCATTTACATATCAACGTCAAGGTGATGGTAGAATGGGAGAGCAAAAATATGGAATAAACACTACTCCTCAGTATGAATATTATGATCGAGCATTCATAGAAAGTAGAAGGAGGGCTAATCCAAGATTATTTAAGCCAGAAGAAAGACCTAAAGATAATTTAGGCGATATCTGGATGACTCCTGATCAGAGATATATGGCTAATCGGATGAACCAATCAAGACCCTCATCGACTCCTAGACCTATTAAACCTATCAAGCACGTTGATGCAGGTAAAGACATGACTATAATGCCTATATCCAGTTTAGATGGAGATAGTTTCACAGGAAAAGATATTTTAGATGTAAGTTCTGGTGATATAGTGTTTACAATTATTAAACCAGATCAATTTGATAATAAATGGACTGCACTATATAATGACTCTGCAGGTAGGTTACAAAGGATAGAAGCGAACGAGCTCTCAGATATACAAATAAAAATAAGAGGTTTATCGAATAATAAATCTAATAGTATTCCAAGAACTTCCAATGCTCTCGATACATTAGGTACTTCTAGTACTAGTAATACTTCTAGTTCTAGCAGCAGTTCTGGTAGAACTAAAGGCAAAAACGATTATAAAACAATATCTAAAGATGATATTGTTGATAATAAAATTAAGACGACAATTAACGGTGACGATTTAATAATTCATGCACCAGTTGGTGGCGCTTCCAGTGAGCATCCTTATTGGACATATGTATGGATTAATGATACTCCTCATTATGTACAAGGTGTTACTCTTGCTGAATTAAAACTACAAATAGAAAAAATAAAATAAAATTATAATGGCTGAAACAACTCAAAATACAAACCCAGTATTTGATAAAATATTACAGCAAAATAGAGCGCAGGCACTCCACGGAGCGTCTGCGTCTAAAGGTTTAGGAACAACTCTAGTAGACGGTCCAATCTACACAGGATACGACGATCCTAGAATGAGCCTACTCACCCAATCGGGGTGGGAACAAGCACGGAGAGCAATCGGAGGTGGACTAACCTTGGGTGCTTTAGGTGCTATGAAGAACACATATCAATTCGCACATGATATTGGTAACTTCTTCGAAACAATGTTTAGTTCTGATAAATCTATGTCAGATTTATTGGATATGGAACAATACTCTCAATCAACGATCGCAAAGAACTTAGGAGAGATCATTGATGAGAAGAGAGAAGCATTTGCAATCCATAAAGCAGATCCCAATGATGTGTTTGATTGGGATGATTCAGGATTTTATTGGCAGTCAGTTCAAGGAATCCTAGACTCAGCGGTACAGTTTGCTCTTCCTGGTGCAGGGGCAGTAAAGGCTGTAGGGGCTATTCAAAAAATACCTAGACTATTTAGCTACTTCAAGAAAACAGAGAAGTTAGGACAAATGCTTACAGCAAGTAAGAGTGGACAACAGATCGCCAACTCTGTTGGTTCAGGTCTTTTAAGTAACCATATAGAAGGTACTTCTATGGCTTCAGAGATCTACAACAATACCATGAAGAACTTTGAGAAAGATATTCAGAAGTATAGAGATAGTGAGGGTAGAGAAGGAATTTCTTTAGAAGAAGCTAAAAGGAGATCAGCATTCTCTGCTAACTCATTTAGAGAATGGAATAGACTCATGTTCTTTACTGACGCAGTTCAGTTACATGGTCTATTTAAAGGAAAAGGTTTCACACGAAATTTATTAGATGCCAAAGGATTTAAAGAAAGTGTAGGTAACTTAACTAAGTTCAATACTAAAAACCCAATTTATGGTTTCCTTAAGCAAGGAGTAACAGAGGCCGGGGAAGAGATTGTACAAGGAATTAGTCAGCGTCTTCATGAAGATATGGCTAAAGGAGTAGACACCCCTATTGGGGAAAGACTCCTAGATTATGTCACTGATTCAGAGTTACTATATGAAGGATTCTTAGGATTTTTTGGCGGCGGCCCTCAAAAAATAGCCACCCAGTTTGCACAAGAAGGAGATGCAGTTCTTACTGGTAAGTTTTTCACTAAAAAGTACTGGAATGATAAGAATGCCATGTACAACCAACAGCAGGAAATAATCAAGGAAACTAATGATTATTTTAAAAGCGAGTTAGGAAGACAAATGGTAGGACATAATATTGCTGCCGATGCTGTTATTGCGGGCCGTCCTGAGTTAGGGGAGATTGCCACTAATCGTGAGTTCTCTCGACTAGCTACAATGCATTTTGAAGCTGGTACAACCGAGGTGTTCGAACAACACCTAGATGACATTGCTAACAACGCAGAGTACCGAAAGGAGAATAAATATAGTGACGATGATGCGGCTAATGCCAAAGAGTTACTGAAAGAGTTAGATCGTTTAGAGCAGCAATGGATGAAGACATCCCGATATGCTGTTGACGACAAACATCAAGTAAGACTCTTCGAGACAAACAATATCATCAATAGCCTAGAGAAGCTGGTTGGATCCCAGCAAGAACATATAGATAAGCTAACGCAGAATCTTAATGAAACTATTATAGACGATGCTGTTGAAGCAGCCAATCTAAAAATTAGTAATGAGAAGAAGGACGCACTTCGTAAAATCTTATCTATAGATGAGCAAGGCAAGCTTAGAGCTCCAGTAGATGAGCTGGCTGAAGCTGATTTACATCCTGCTCATGCTAAAGCTGTAGCTGAGGTATTCGATACTCAATCTCAAGTAACAGATTTAAAAGACCAGCAAGCTATTCTTGATGAAATGAATAGTAAGTTGAGAGACGCCAAAAAAGATAGGGCTAACTATAACTCTTTTGGATATCGTAAATCTTATATTGAACATAAGAAGAGGCAGGAAAAAAGGCTGAAGGATAAGATTAAAAGAGAGGAAGCTGCTGAAAGAAAACAACGACGTGCAGATAAAAAACTAAAGAGAGCTGAGACAAGTAAAAAGCTTAAAGGAAAAGCTAAGCAGCTTGCTAAGAAAGGAGAACTTAAGAAAGAAGCTAAGAAGATAATGGATAAGGCTGCTACTAAAGCTAAGCTAGCTCCTGAAAATAAAAAGTCAGAACCGTTACAGACTGTTGATCCTGCAACTAAACAACCAGTCACACCAACTCAACCTACTCCTAATGAATATATAGGAAAAGAGAGAGGAACGCTGCTGGCAGAGAGAAGTAAGAAAGAAGCTGTACTGAGTAGTAGCAAACCTGAAGAAATAATGCCTGTACTAGACGTACTAGCAGAGATAGGAGATGCGCTTGAGGAGCTCAGAGCTCAGCCATTTCAGCATAGTGGTAAATATGAATTTGCCCCACCAGCACATATCAAAGATGCTCTGGATGAGATGATCAATAGATCTAAGAGAATTATTCTCAATGAAGATACTAATGAGTATGAGCTGAAAGATGAGAACGGGAAGGTTGTCAGAACTTACAAAAGAGTAAGTAATGTTAGCAATCCTGACTATGATGATTCTAATAAGTATGCTCATCATGCTACTCAGATTGGTTCAGCACTAGACTTGATTGCTAGAGATTTCTTTTCAGGCAATCTCAAGGCTTGGGACACATACTTAGTTGCAGACAAATTCGATAAGACTAAGAGTTATCCAGTGTTTAAAGGCAAGAAAGAGTTTGAACACTATCTTCATCAACTGGAAGATCTGAAGCTTGTTCTTAAAAGTAAAGGGCAAGTCATTATTGATCCAGGAATTGTAGATGGGAAAACATCTGAGTTTAAATTAGCTGATGATGAGAATGGAGTAGCTGGAACTGTTGACTTAATGACTTATGACAAAGAGGGTAATGTTTATATTTATGACCTCAAGTCGATGAGAAGCAACAAACTAGAAGGGAATGACTATTACTCCAGAACACACGGGAGAAAGAAATCGGATGCAGAAACTCACCAAGACCAGTTATCACTTTACCGCATTCTGTTAGCAAACAGCACTGGACTTTTGGCTGCTGAATTAGCAGTAATTCCAACAGTAGTTGGGGGGTACAATCCTGACGGAGAAGTAAAAGTTCCAAGCACTGTTAACATTCTAACCAAAAGATTTGGTCCTGATGTTACTAGTATGGTAGACTTCTTTGTCTTCATGGATCCAAAAGATTCAGTGAGTGGTATTGAACTTAGTCCTTTGAGGACATTCATTACAACTCCACCGTCAACTCCTATCCAAGTTCCACCATCTACTCCACAAGCATCTGAAGAGGAAGCAGAGGCAAGAGCTGACTTAGCAGCTGTTGTAGGTCTTACTAATAAGATTGACGCAGAGCTAAGAAAGATTGATCAAGACCAAGAATTTCATGCGGATGCCGAGGAAGATCTACTTGAAGGGTTGACTAAGAAAGAGAAGGAGATGCTATCTAAAATTCGTAAGAAGCATTCTTCTTTTTGGGTGGGGTCTAGAGAAGAATTAGCTAAGCTAGTTGGGACTAAACAGAAGAAGGTTGATGAGTTCATTGAAAAACTCGAACAGAAAGGATTTCTAGAGTTCAACGATGAGACTGTTGTACTAACGCTTTCTGATCTACCGGCACGCTTTGCTGCTAGGAATGGATTCTCCGCAATCATTGAAGCTGCTGAAGATAACTTCAACGGAGTTATTGCACGAATTAGAAAGAGACTAGAGAAAGGAGAGGATTACCAAGTTGAGTTTGCTGATCTTATTAACTTCATTCAGCATCAGTTGGAAGCAGTTAATAGCGCTATCTCCGAAAGACAATATGACATGTATGAGATGCTTTACTTGCATTATGTATTTGTCAATAAGTCAAGAGACTTCCAGAAACCCCAAATTCCCAGCTACGAAGAGTGGTTAAAGCAATCCATTGTTCCTGGAGCAGATGTTAAGATTGATGACCAGTATGATGAAAATACAATAGATGAAGTTAAGAACATGTCTGACTTCATCAAGCGATTCTTTGAACTTCCTGATAAGAAATTAGGAGAGCAGGGAACGAAGGCTGCTGTAGATAAGGTTGCTTACTTAGCTCGTGAATATTTTAACGAGGCTTTAACGTCAGAGGGATTCAGTGCTCAAGAGATTAGTGATAGTCTAAATGAAGGAAAAGTTCACCCGGATGTTTTCAATAGAAAGAAGCTTCTCCCCGGCACAAAGCTCAAGATTAAAGTTAACCATAATTATACTGGAGTAACTAAGTATCATCCTGAGCTGATGGGAGACCTCCCTACACAAGAGACGCCTCAAGGAAGAGTAGTGCAGTGGAGCGATTTTATCGCTAAGTATCCACAAGGTACTTTAGAGTATAACATGTTTGTCCCTCTTGAGATCAGAACTGAAGATGATAGACTGATCGGATGGTACCACACCGTAGGATTTGCTACTAAGCATACTATCAAAATCAAAGATGGCCAGACTTCTGATGAAGCGGTCGAGGAAGCAAGAGAAGCAGTGATAGACGCTCGTGACATTATTCTGAACAACTTAAACTCTCAAGGAGAATTTGATGCAGGAGGACAATTACAAATTGAAGAGACTAGCATAGGTCAGTTACTTCGACCAGAGAATAAGAATAGAGTACGTGCTTCAGAAGGAATAGAAGAAGATCTAGACATTGTGGTTGGTCGTATGACTGGTCAAAAAGCTAGTTTGCGTACAGGACCTAGTGATAAGGAAAGGGTTCAGCAGAACCGTGTCCATAGAATGAAAGGGTTTAAAGTCATTCGCGGCCTAACGTACCTGATGTTCCCAGTAGGAACTAAGGAAATTAAAGTAGGTAAGAAGAAAACAAAACGAACTGTGACTACATTCGCTCCTGTTCCTTTGTACAAACACAAGATGGGAACAACCAAAGCTAATGAGGAAGATCAATACAGTGATATCAGATCGTCCATTGCTAAGGTAATTGAGCTATTCATCGACACTAGTAATGAAAACAACATGCCTCTGATCAGAGAGTTTGAAAAACAAACCGGATATAATCTGAGAAAATGGGAGCATGTTAAAAAGTACTTGGAGCAGTTTCTCTATGACAGAACTATTCCAGCTGAGTACACTGAGATTATTGACTTCATCAAAGACTCTAATCTAGACGATAGTAAAATGGTATTTGCTCTAAAGTTTAGAGAAGACAGTAATGACAAGAGAGCACAGTTAGTTCTTGGAAGTAAATTATCTGCAGACGGAAGCCAGTTCATTAATCTTAGAAGAGGAGATCAATTCACAGAGCAGCACAGGGCGCTCATTGAGAAGCACCTTAAAGCTATGTTCTTTAACACATCTCTTGCAGCAGTTAAAAACAATAAACCAGTCTTTATAATTAAGAAAGGCAAGGTTGAGCAGATCGCCAAAACGTACAAAGAGTTTGTAAAAAGCACATCAGACGTTCCTTTTGTTGGAATGAAGTATACTGATGAGAATGGTGAAACTCAGCATACATACACAGCACAGAGATTGTTGTTAATGAACTCAGATTCTATCATGGACTACACTGCTCCTGAAACATCTGCTACTGAGGCAAAACAGGAGACGGTGGAACAGCAACGTGCTAAGCATGAGCTTACGTATAAGCCTAATCGATTGAAGCAAAAGATTGATAAGTATCAGTTTGAAAGGATTGCTAAGAGACTTAAAGAACTGCGCTCTAGTGATGCTACGCTTGCTTTATACAATCAGTTAGTAGATGTATACAGAGGTATTCATGATCAGATAATCATTGCCAAGAGTCATAATGTTGATGTTGGTAACTTTATCTCAGGAGACTTAGAGACAATGGTTGATCCTTACATGGAAGAAGGACTAGATGTTTTCACACAAGAAGAACTTACTGGTTTGATCTCCTATGTTCAAGAGTACTTTGCTGGTACTGAGAAAGCATCTCTATTGGATTTGATTGACTACCAGAACAAGATCATTCGCCCTGCTCAAGATGTCGCTAAAGCTGTTGAGACCCGACACGCATATGGTATTGAGTTTATGGATTCATTATCTTATGAAGCTGCTAAAGAACTTAGCAACTTGGTTAGTGATATGAAGAAAAGGTACAACGAAAACGATGAGGAAATCAAGCCCGATGATGTAGGTAAACTCGTTATGCTAATGACCAAAGGTCTTAAAACCAGCATAAGTTCTGCCAACATGACTAAGCTTAAGACTTATTTAATAGATGTAATTCATGACAGAGCAATGTCAGTTGAAGAAATCTATACAGCAACAGAGTCTTATACCATTAGCCCATATGGAGAAGAAGATATTAAAGCAGTGGAGAAAGAGTTTAAGGCAGAAGAGTCTACCGGGGCAGTCAGCGCCGTAAACCCACCTTCTGACGAACAAGAGGCTGCGGACTTGGCAGAGCTAGATGCTATTAGAGCTATGTTCCCTAACTCAGATGATGAATCTGCTAGCCTATATGGATTTACTCCGGCTCAGCAAAAGTTTGTAGACACTCATTATGTTGAAGGAGTTGATGTACTCAATCAAGGAGCTTTCATTAAGAACATGTTAGCTGAATTGTTTGATAAAGTAATCTATAATCCTAAGGGAGTTAAAGTGAAGTTGGAAGAGTATGTTCCTCAATTAAAGTACAATACTGTTAACATGAGGAAAGATCTTCGAAGAAAAGCAGCTGCTATTCATGAGCAGATCAAAAGCAAGTATGATGCGGATACCTACAGTATGCAACAAGCAGCAAAAGATCCTGATAATGCAGCACAGTTCAGCGAGATTCTTCAGCTTGATGCCAGAGCGAAAAAGCTTGACTTGATGATAGCTGGTTGGGACAAAATAGAAGGATTGTTATATGAGAGACTTACTAACACTGCCGGGTTTAAAATGTCAAAGGACAAATCAGCTCGTAAAGAAGTTGACCTAGACACTCCTGCCGAACATGAGGGAGAGAATGTAAGCTCTGATGAGGAAATGACCGAGTCAGATTTCTCAAAGAAGAAATTTGATTCTCTTGTTGGTGAAGTAGATCCTAAAGCTAGTGCATCTCCCTTGCTTAAGATGTTCTTGTCCACTATTCCTAGAAGTGAGATTGATCCAGAAACCGGAAAAGCTATTGGAGGATTTAGTTGGTATAAAGGAACTGAATATGTAGACTTTGATAAGGTGTGGGGATTCTTGAAAGAGACTCTAGCAAACAAGTGGTCTGACCGTAAGGCAATGATTGAGGAGTTAGAAAACTATACTACTTCTCATCCGTATGTTCAACACATCATTGACTTGCTACAGCGTGACAAAACTCATGCTGCTACATTACAGCCTAGGATTTTAGCAGAACTACAGAACGATCCAGCATATTTTACTAAGTATACAAACGAGCAACTAGAGAAGATGTCTTGGGACCGAGCAAACTATCGGGTCCAGAAACAAATGCAATTAGCTAGACAGCTTATCGTAGCCGTTCGTTCTACTGCGATCAATATGTACATGGTGATGGCTTACTCCAACTTGACAGGAGGAGACAGCTATAGTAGATATAAAACTATCCCGGCTAACAGGAATAAGGTGGACAAAAAGGTTAGAGATCAATGGACTATTAACCTAAAACAAACTGCTTTGTACTCTCCTAAGTCAGAGTTTGATGCTACGTTATATCCTAATACATCTAGAATAGACGCACTGTTTAACAAGTATGATAATCAGTATCGTAAAACTTTAGATCATCTTGTAGGTTTCCTATCTGAGATAGGAGTTACTCTATCTGACGAAGTAATAGCTGACATCATTAAATGGGATGGTAACATTCCACTAAGTGGGGGAGAGTGGGTAGAAGCTGGAGAATTATTGTCAGTATTGCTCAGTGATAAAGGACTTCGTCCTAAAATGGTTAACAATCTACCTCTAGCAGCATCCAACCCTCTTAACGATGGATATATTCAGAGTCTATCCCGTCTACAAGCTAAGCATGAACAAGGTCTAAGACCTCAGTCAGCAAGGATTAACAATAAATCTATTTATGAGTATACGACTACTCAGTTTAATGCGGACCATTTAAGAGAGCTACAAGAAGATGGAGATATGATTGCAAACTTCTCAAAGTCTCATTTCTCTGCTAAGTCACTATGGCTTCAAGATTCTTATGATCATACAGGAGGAGTAATGATGATCGATGAGGAAACAGGTCAACCTGTATCTACTGGTTTAGGTCTTCATGAAATGGAGTTCTTTACCGTATCGCTTAATCCATACAAAGAAGATTGGCAAACAAGTTCTGGTAACCCGGTTCCATTACAGGATCGTAATGAGTTACAGCATGAACTTACAAAGATTGCTCACTTCCAAGAAGGATTTGAAGGCGGTTCCGAGTTTCAAACATATGAAGAAGGAGAACCTGTTAGACGTAGACGCACTAGTCTGTTTTATCCTACTAACTCTAACAAAGAGAGGGCTACAGGCTTTAGAGGAATCAAGGCTATTGTCAGTTCTTTTTATGGACAAGAGAATCGAATTGTGCTTACAGACGAGACTCTTGATGTCGCGATGGAACAGTTAGTGGAACCTGAGTTTAACAGAATTGTAAAGATTCAGTCTCTAATTGCTGCAGGGGACACTCCTAGAATTAAAGCATATGCTCACGGAGGACAGATGTTTCACTTTATTCCATCTCTTAATAATATGGAAGAACTTTGGGATGAATTTGGACAACTGAATACAGAGGCATTAAATGATCCTAAGATTCAAGAACTAGTTAGAGATCGAGTTAGTAAACATTTAATTAAACTAGGACAGAAGAAATATAAATTCTGGAAAAAGGCTGGTATCGGAGCTACTAAAGAAATCGAAACTAAGAGTGGTAACACTATTAAGAAGCATTTTCAGGGGCTCGACAAGTTCTACATGCACAAGATGTTTGGAGCCAACAAGAACATGACTGATCAACAAAGAGAGTTGGCCATTCAGAAAGCAGCTCTTGATATGGAGATCAACTACATGATTGCAAATGCAAACATGTATATGTTATTTATTGGTGACCCAGCTTTGTATTTTAAACCTAGCATGACTAAGGATCTCATCAAGAAATATCCAGACCCTATTGATTTTATCAGGGCGTATCATTCTGAGGTTAACGATGAGTATAGAATCAATGTGGTCAAAGATACATTCGATAATGCTGGTAAACGTCTAGCAGGGGATATTGCTCCTGGATATGAGTTAGCAGATACAGCTAACCCAGATTTTGCAGATGATCTTGAGATTAATTATATGTTCTTAGGCGATGTTAAAATTGCTAGTGTAGAAAAAGAATACTTAAAACGATTAGGATTGGGAGATGCCTATGATGGGCTCGAAGGTGCAGATGGTCAGGAGTATACTCACTGGTCAGAGCACTTAAAAATACTATATCATTTGGGTAGACTGACAGATGATGATTATGAGAGAATTACAGATAAACTAGACAGAGGTGAAGACCTGAATGATTCAGATTTGAAGACTGTTCTTCAGCCAATGAAACCTGTTTATGTTAACAACAGATGGGATGAGGGATTAAGTACTTACATCAGAACCTATGTTAAAACGTCTGCATTCCCTCTACTTCCACAGCTGACTCGTGATCTCGAAATAGATAAGCTAACTCAATTTTTAGAAGAAAGATACCAAGATCCAGAAGCACTGACAATACATCGCGTTCCTATGATGTCTGGTACTAAGGTTGGTGGATTTAGCGATGCCGTTGAGTTCATGAATGCAGATGGTACATTTAAGACATCGGAAGAATTGGCAGAGGCCGGAGCCTTTAATCAAGATCTACACGTGATTACTGTACCTCGCCAAGGATTTAGAATTCAGCAAGATGTTCCTTACAAAGAAGATAAAGATGAGATCAACCGTGTATCGCAGGCTGCTAAACTTTTGGTAGTAAACATGATGGGGCAGAAAGGATTTGAACCCAAGAGGTTTATTATAGATAATAGAATCTATGACCTCGTTCCTTCTATTAGAGAGTTCTTCATTGATGATGAAGGCAATGAAATAGACCATGACTTCTCAGGAGAGGATATGAATAAGATCTATAATGCCATATTCAAATATCTGTATGAGGAAGACATGAGAGGATTCGTAAACGAATTCATGGAAGAGAATGGAGAAGACCTCGACTGGAATAAAGTAAAGGATGTAATTAGAGACGAGGCAATAGCACGTAACTATCCACCAACAATGGTGGACGCTATTGATATGTTTGATGATGTAGCATTCTTGAAGTTCTCACCATACGCTCTACAGTTTCAAGCCTTGCTTAACTCTATTGTTAATAACAGAGTGTTGAAGAAAACAATGCCAGGCCACTCATACGTACTTGGATCAGAGGAAGGATTTAGAATTCAGGAAGGACTTACAGAAGATAATCTTAAGAATACTGAGATTATCTATACTGGTTCATTCAATGGTAAATATCTACAACCCGCTAGATACTTGACAGTAGAAAATGCTAATGAAAAAGAAATTGCTGATGCTAGAAAGGAGAACAGAATTCTTAAAGAGGAGAAAGATGGTGTAGAAGTAGAATACATTGTAACCGAAAAAGGTAAAAAAATTATGAGGGGAGATCAAGTATTTGTAGCTCCTAGATTTAAAATTGAAGATAAAAACGGGAAAGAGCGTTATATTGATCTTAGAGAAACTTATTCAGATGGTACATATAAGTGGTTGAACAAGGACAAGAACGGAAGGCTTACTCTCAAGAAGAGTAAATTCTCTAAACAAGCTCTTGAGATGTTTGGAATGCGTATCCCTAACCAGGGTCCTAACTCCACAGCATATATTGAGATTGCAGGGTTCTTACCTAAGAAGATGGGGGACTTGATTATTGCACCTCGTGACTTCACAGCTCGAATGGGTTCTGACTTTGACGTTGATAAACTGTACTGTTATCAATATTACTATTCTGTTAACAAGTCTGGTAAGATTGTGGCTTATAAAGGAAAAAATGATAAGAAGAGATTAAAAAATGCATTGGTGAATGTTCACATGACTATTACTAGTAACCCGGATGAGAATGTACAGAAAGCTATCAGTACTCCATTGAATGAGTGGAGACTTGGTGAGATTGGTAATACCATATTAGGATTCAGAGAGAAGAGATTTTCTGAAAGAGATCCTGAGACTGGCGAAGTTATTCCAGCTAATGAATCCTTTAGTGGAATATCCTCTGAGTATCAGAGAACTAAGTATCTCAATGCTCGTGCTGGTAAGATTGGTGTAGGTGTATTCTCTCAGGATTCAGTATTTAATGCTATGCTGCAGCAGCATAGAGTTACCTTAATGAGACAACAAACTGACGATTCTTGGGATGACCATTTCGAAAAGTTTGGGGATCAGGACTCGAAGCTAATGTACACAACGGACACTACTGATGGAACACTAACTAAGATGGAGGTTATCTCTGCTTGGCAGTCTGCGGCGGTGGACGATGAAACATTACAGATTCTTTATAAGCTGAATGTTAACTCTACTACTATGCCGGTTGTTAGGTATATGAACCAGATTGGTTTTGTTGAGGAGACTCCATGGTTCTTGACTCAAGATGCTATGTTTGACTACTTAGACTTTTTGAACCAAGGTATGAAAAGAGCTGATGCGGTTAGTGCAGTATTTAAAAAGTACAACATCAAATTTCCTGATGAAGCTGAAAAACTGAAGGAGTTTAAGAACGATTTATATGAAGAAGCTAATGAAATTGGATTAGATAAACTCAAGCACATGGTTGAGAATGGCCCTGACTCTGATGATTATACTCCAGAAGAGTATGCTAGAATTCAAGGAGCACTGTTCTATAAGTTTCTAGACTTCACTAAGAAAGGCGAAGACATTGGAGACTTACAGCGTAGGCTGGGTCGTGATACCAAAACAGTTGGTAAGAACTTGATTGAAACTTTGGAGATTCTTAAGCCAGCGGAGAATAAATCTAAGATGTATAAGATGGCTAATGAAGAGAAGTTATTTAATGAGACAATTCCTGGTTGGATTTACATGAATGCTTTACCATTGGCTCTTAAGTTTGATGATATATTTCAAGTACAGTCACCTCTTATAGAAGAAGTATATTCGTTCTTAGATGACGCTGTACGCTGGACACTACCCAATGATACTCGTGAGAAAATCTACAAACATATGATTTCTTACTTTTTCTCACTACCTAAATTTGGTATGTTTGATGGAGACGTTGTGTCAGCTAGAGAAAGACTATTTTTTGACAGCAGGGTAACAAATGGAATGCTGTGGGATAGAATGATCGAGCAACAACTGCAAGGATTGAGAGATAAAATCTCTTCTCGATTTGTAGTAGGAGAGACTACTGATAATCAAGCTATTGAGTATGTAGCTGCCTCAGATACTTACATTATCTCATCGGCTCTTGATCTAAACGCTGTTACATCTATGATGGATAGAGCAGCTATATTTGATGAGAAATCTACTAAGAACAGCTTTATCATTAAGCATTGGAACAAACCTACTAAGAAAGAGCGAAACAAAGCAGTTAATACAGACGGGAAGAAAGGACGGTTAGAGTCTACTTTTAATAGTGACCCTACTCAACTTCAGAAGTTTGTAGTAGCAGCAAAAATATATTCTTTGGCTAATCAATCAGAGAAAATTGAAGCAGCTCATTTTAAGTACGCGTTGAATAACTTCATTAAACTAGCGCAAGCTAGAGATGTGAATCCTGTGAATAATATGTCATTGGCATCTATTTTCTCAAATATTATGTCACATGATTATGTTAGGAACAATCCTTTCTTGATTGGTATGACCGCAGACATTAATGAACAAGGAATTAGTAAGCTAACTTTCAATGCTACCGAAGGAACGTTAATGAACGAGCGAGTTTATAGTGAGGCTTTTCTAAATCTATTTAATGACGTACGCCAACCTGTGTTAGGAGTATTCAACGGAATACGATATACGCCCAAGTTATTAGGACAGGAATTAATTAAGTATGCTATGCTCTCCGGTGCTAAACAGGAAGCGATTGAATTTACTAAATATATTCCGCCAAGTATTCTATACAATCTCCCTCTTGCTTCTCCAGATGGTAGAACAATAGGTGACGAGGTTAGTAACGCTTCACTTAGAGATCTAGACATGTTCCAGAACTTTAAGTACCAGTTCCTACAGCACATGTCAGAGCATCTGATCAAGGTTAGTTCTTACTCAATGGATCTTGACAACTACGTTAAGAAAGGTAAGAAGTTTAACCATAAAGAAGACCTACTTCCTGCTGTTATTGATAAGTCCAGAATTAACTTCAAGGATAACAATATCAAAACAGAAGAGGGTGAGTTCTTCATTCCACATGCTTTTGTTACTGAAGAGGTAGCTACTAAAAAGATGGTAGTATATGTCAGTAACAGAAATAACAAGTACCATAAGGTAGATAGTCTTGGAGTATTCGGTATGAGAGAGTATGATCCTAGTAAGCAGTTTGCTGCGTCAACAGTGAACCATGCGGCTAATACTACTACTCATGTAAACTTTGCTGATAACTATAGTGATGATCTTGTTAAGTGGGAGAAAGCTCAAGTACTCAAACCTATGGAAGTAGAGGAGTTTGAGAGACTCATAGATGCAAACTTAATGAGTGAGACAGCTACTCCTAGTATGGCCGAAGTTATTACTGCAACTAAGAAGTATACTAAGTTTGACTTTGAAAAGAGTATGCTTGAAACCTACGCTCAGATGGCAATTCTAACTGGTGTAGAGTTTAGTGTTAATCAACCTGTTGAAGGAACTTCAAGATATGATAATGAAACATATTATGATCCAGCATCTAACAGAGTTAACATCAACAAAGACACTCTAGATAAAGTAACTGAGATCTTAGGCTCGAAAGGAGAAGCGTTTAAGTACTTGCTGATGCACGAGCTGGGTCACGCCTTTACTAAAATGTTTATTCATAAACATCCTTCACATCGCTTGACCATTCAGATCAAACAACTACAACAAGAGTTTGTTAGAAACTTGGATAAAGAATCTGATGCATGGAAAGAATTGGTAGAAGAAAATGCTTACATTGAAAATACTCTTACTGACATTCATGAGTTCATAGCTTACGCTATGAGCGATAACAAGTTCCAGAAAGTACTTGCCGGGATGAAGAGAAAGAACGAATCAATGTTGAACAAGTTCTTCCGTTTGATCAAAGGGATCATAGGAGATTTGGCTAGAATGTTGGGAGTTAAAATCAATGACACTCTCTTGGAAATCACATTAACTAATGTAATGCAGATGCAATCTCTGTACGCAGCTTCCGTTTCGGATGTAGATCCGGATACTGGAGTCTCAGCTTTTGAACAACTTACAGAGGGATCTAATGCAGGAATAGTAATTTATGAGATGGATGGAAAGATGTATGAGTTCACTCTTGATGGAGTAGGCGTTCCGATTAGTTATCGTAGAGGAACTGATCTAACTAACCTACAAAGTCCTCGTTCGTACACAGGAGATAGATTAGTAGCAAAAACTAAGGAGCTCTATTATGATGCTCTCAAAGATGGAGCTATGATTCTAGGTAAGACTACTGAGTCTACTCAAATGAGTTCAGAAATAAGCAAGAGACCTAGCATTGAAGAGACCATTGCTGCGATGGATAGAGCAGGTAGGATCGAAAGAGATAGCGAAGGAAATTTGACAGATGTTAAAGCACTTAACGGTAAGTCATCTAAACTTTTCCATTCTCTTACTGAGATTGTTCCTGACGCTGAGCAAGCTCTTAGAGAGTATGCTAATGTAACAGCGTATAAGGGTGATTGGGATCAACTAGAACTAGACTCCAATGGGGAACCTGATTTGGTTGAACTAAATGACATGGACGATGTTTCGTTCTTTGCTGCTTCTTCTAAAGGGAATAAAGGCGGTGCGGTTACGTATCAGTTCTTTATTGATAGTTTTAATCGTAGAAAAATTAAGCTTGAGCGTGAGATGAATGTACTCTCTAAGGAGAGAGATCACCATGCCACAGCAATTGATAGAAAAGCATTCATTGAACTTCGAGTTCGTCAGATTCAACAGGCAATTAATATTCTTAATGGACGGATAGAGCTCTTAAGACCTTTGACTAAGATTAGGAGTTTGAAAACCGAATTGAATAAGGATGTTACTATACTGGAGAATTTAATTGGAGCTAATAAAAATCCAACTCTTCACGATTTAGAATTAGCTAGAGAGATTATTGAGTTTTGGAAAGTAGTAGGTAACTACTCAGGAGAAGAACATCCGTTCTTTGATGAGTCAGAGTTGATATCTATTAGAGAGCAGAAGCCCCCTAAAGGAAAGCGAATGAACGCCATGCAACAAGAGCGCACGAAGCAGACTTTAGATAGAGCTATAAGTAATATGCAGACTTACCAAGGTATTCTACTTAGCAGATACAAAGACATTATTGATGATAGGAATAAGAAAACTTATGGAGCAGATCATGATATTAATTGGAATGACTTTATTAAAGATGTATCTGGAGTTGAAGCTCAGTTCTTAGATATTTCTCAAACAGATAATGAAGTACTTCATCTATTGGGTGAGGCTGTTAAGGATGCTAACTGGAGAGCTAAAGTAGAATCGAATAAGATTGTAGCAGAAGTTGATGAAATGTTAGACAAACTGAGAGACTGGGCGAGCACAAGAGATGTAAGTTTGAATGAGGCTTTCGAAAGTTTGGCACAAACATTCTCTAATGACCATGATGAAAGAACCGGTAACTTGGTTGAGTTCGCTACATACGAATGGAGAAAAGAATTGCTACGTAAGAGACGATGGGCACAGCGACAAGGTACAATTGACGCAAGAAGTGCGGCAGAGTTCTCACGCTTTGGTACCACAGGATTTGAAACAGAAAACGTACAGATATTCGACGACTCTCGTTATAGGGTGGAACAAGCCTATAGAGATAAAATGAATGATTTGTTTGGTGAGGAGGTTGCTCAAGATTTGTCTAACCAGGCTCGGGCATTAAGAGGTGAGTTTAGACGAGCTAAAGATGGATTTATCAGATTCTTAGATGGATTAACTCTTACTACTGAGCAACGGGATCTTAGAATGAAGATGTGGGAATTTGAAAACGATCCAGAAGTTCATAGGAATATTTTAAAACACGGATACGTTAATACAATTAAAGCAAACCAAATTGCTAAGATTAAAACAGGGAAGAAGTTTAAGTTGAGAAACGAAAAGAACTTCTTACCTATAGTAAGTGGTAAGTTTGTACTGACTGTTCCTAAATCTGCAGATCATGTAGATAAAAACTTCAAACGTTTATATAAACCTGAGAATAAACCTCTCTTGGATATGTATAAGTACGCAATAGATAAGATTAATGAAATAAATGATTATCTTCCTGCGTATAAAACTAGGAATCTTCAAGAGAATACTCTCCCTTACATGTTACAGACTCATATCAATGAGTTCTGGCACGATCGTAAAAACCATGGTATGATCCATGCGAGTAAGGCTATCTGGGATCGCTTCCTTGTAGAAACAAGGCAAAGTAATTTTGATGAGGAATCATTTAGAATGAAAGATCCAAACGGCCAGCTGTCTGATGAGATTCAGGTTAGGTATATTAGAGGTAGAAAGAAGATTGATGACCATATTGACTTCAAAGTTACCGAATGGTTAGTTAACCAAGGAGATAGGAAGAAAGATGATGCTTATAAGAAAGACTTACAAGAGGTAAGAGCTGCTGCTGAAAGAGAGATCATAAATAAGTTGTCTGAAAAGCAAAGCTTTGACTTAGGACAAGTACTTAAAGCGTATGCTATTTTTGGTCTTAACTACAAGCACAAGGCTGCTACTGAGGATCTTGTACGAGCTGTAGGGTATGTTGTTGACAAATCCGATGAGGCTCCTACACTAGATGGAAGTGCCGCACCTGCTGGTGGGCGTATGAGAAATATTAAGACTATGGTAGATTCATACAAAGATTCTTTCTTTAACTATCGTCCTATAGACAAAAACTTTGTTAGTAAAAAGAAAGAAGTTCTCACTCAAGATGAGAAAAAAGAACGTGAAGAGATTAAAGGGTTGATAGACACATTGAAAGATGACATTGTTCAGATGGGTGCAGACATGAAGAACGATAAGCTTACTAAGAAAGAGAAGCGTGCATTGAAAAATAAGATTGACGACTATGAAGATAGAATCAGCCGTCTTGAAGATCAGTATGCTAGAATTGGTGGAAAATTTAAGAGCGCATCTTATATTGATTTGTTACTTAGATACACTCGACTCAAAGGTATGGCGTGGAACGTCCCTGCGGCGTTTAGCAACATTGCTTTTGGACTTGTAGCAGGCATGAATCAAGCAGCTGATGGACGAGTCTACGGCGACAACGAATACTTCACAGCGCTTTCGATTGCACTCAATGGGGTAGGTAGAAACTGGAGCTTTGGTAAAAAGACAATATTGCATAAAGCAGATGTTAGCGAGAAGATTAGAAACGCAATGGACCATCTTGATATCTTAAAAGAGACTAAGTATGAGATCTTTAGTAAGAGTAAAGAAGGTACCAGAAAGTGGGATGATAAGATCAAATTCTTAGACCCATACAATCCTCAAGCTCGTTCGGAGTACTTCGTACAGTCTATTGATTTAATAGCTACAGCTTTAGCAACTAAAGTTACGCTTGCTGATGGAACCGAAACTAATCTATGGCATGCGATGGACAACAATCTGAATGTACCAGTTGGAGCAACCATCACTACTGATGCGGCTAGAGATAATATTACTGTTACTGAAGATAATCAATTAGATGCTCAGTTTTATCTTAAACAAAGAGCAGATAAAGTGATTAGAGAAAACCATGGTAACTATGATCCTGATTATACTATCAAAGCTAAAAGATCAGTATTGGGTAGGATGGTATCTATCTTTAATACGTGGTTGTTCGAAGCTGTACAGCAACGCTTCGGTAGAGTTAGAGATGACAAACAATTTGGATTCAAAAGGAAGGGTAGATACCATAGTGGTGTTGCAATGCCTTTCTTACCAGTAATGTTTGGATGGTCTAATGAAACTGGAATGGGGGCTATACAACAGAGCTTATTTGCTACTAAATACCTCTGGAACCAACTTGGTAAATCTCTTAGTCTAGGTAAACTAGACATCAACAAGCAGATTACCGGGCAGGAACTTTCCTTTGAGGAAGCAGGATTTAGTGAAGTAGACGCGGCAAATATGAGACGTAACATTCGTGATGCGCAATTCCAACTTCTGTTGATAGCTATGTTCTATTGCTTCAAAGCAATGGCTACTGGAGACAAAGAAGAACGAGAGGAAGAGGGAATTCCTTCTCATGAGAAAGGATTTGGCAGTGAGTGGATGAATAATTACATGGCTAACATGTCATTAAGAATCTATAATGAATTGACGCTGTATAACAACCCAGTTCAAATCTTCTCATCGCCTCAGAATTTTGCAACGCTTGGTCGAACCTTAGCAGACTTCGGTCACTTGATTGACGCTACTTTCGCACAGTTTGGTGAAAAACCTAACTATGAACAAGGAGCATTCAAAGGTGTGAATAAACTGTGGGTAAGATCTACAGGCATGATCCCAGGATCTACACCATTCACTTCAGCAATCAAGTCTGGACATCAGATATACGGAACACCAATATCATCTACATTGGGAACTCGTATGAGATAATCAAGATAGCTTGTAGGTAAAAAAAAGCCTAAGCAGTCTAAACAGATGTATAAAAAAAAGCCTAAGCATCCCGTAAGGGGTGCCTAGGCTTTCTTGTTTTTAAACCGTTAGGTTTAGAGCTCGATCAGTCTAAGAATATCTGTCTTAGTCTGTCGCTCATGTACTTGAACTAGTTGTGCAAAGTTGATATCAACATCAACACTCATTTCTTCGGTTCCTTTCTGGACAATAACACGGACTTCCTCTTGGTCAGGTAGTCGGTGAATGCGATAGCTGCTACCTTTATGAGAAAAAGAGTACAGACCACCATGAATAGCTTCATTATATGAAACTTCAATGTTATCATCGTCAACGATGTTAAGGAGTTTGTTAAGGGTTGATTCAACAGTTACAGGGGTTGATGTTAGTTCTGACATATGTAAAAATATTTTAGGTGCGGGGGCCTGACTCGAACAGACGGTCTCTGGGTCTGAGACCCAGCGAGATACACCAACTTCTCTACCCCGCAGGAGGAGCTCAGATGTCATCAACCTGATATGGTGATTCAATCCAATGGGATTTGGGAATCACCCATCTGAGCTTTGCTTTACTAGTCTTCCTGTTTTCCTTGTATTGCTCATGAGTATAAGCACCGGCAGGAGGCATGTGTATGACCGAGTCATATTTCCTCGGTATTTTTTTCTTGTTTGTGTCCTTCACAAACTTACGGTAGCGTCTATTAGATGGAGCAATTGCTTTCTTGAATGGGATAGTCTTGACATACACTTCCACATCAAGATGATATGTTCCGGGCATATCTCTGTACTCTGGTATGAGCTCCTTGTCTATCCACTCAACAACGACTCTCTGATTAAAGTCTGCTAAGATAGCTTCGTGGTTTTTCTTCTTGTGCCAACTAGGAAAGTCAAAATATTTCTCCTCAGAGAATATCAACCTCTCGTTGTCATACACATTAGCCACTACTTTATTCCAATTTTGCCAACCGATATATATTTCATCGAACTCTCGTTTGGATGAATAAATGTCGATCTCAAATCCATTATACTCAATGTGATCTGCCCAACACTTATGTATACCCATATTCTTACTCTCCTCATCAATGTATCTTTTAAACATGATGAAGATACTTCTACCCATTACTCTTGATCGCTTTCTACAGCGATAGGCAATGGGATGGAGTATACCATCGTCATCCTCTGCGTACAGACGTCCGTGACTAATTTGCTTAGTCCCTTCCTCGAGTTCAATGGTTTGAGTAAAGTTATTTACATGGTTTAAACGAAAGCTCCAAACGCTACGAGCTTCTACCTTCTTATTAATCTGAATAATGACTTCTCTGCTGAGAATAAACCCAGCGTCTTCATGATTAACAAAGGGAGTAGGTACTCTACTTTCAAATTGTAATGTTTTAGGTAAAAAGAATGAAATGTCTCCTTCGACAAGGTTCTCTACTACTTGTGAGCTAGTATAGCCTCCAGCATTAGCGATTTGAATGTCGATAGGAACGAGCTGGTCAATATCATATGCTTTTTCACACGCTGTGAGGTAATCCTCTAGCTGCTTAAACATCTCGACTGCTTCCGCTCGATCTTCTCCAAGTCGTAGAGTTATTTTATCTGCCAACTTGAGCAGATCTTCTAAGTCCGCAAACTTGGACAAGTCTAGTTCACTATCGAAGCCGAAGAACACGGCTTCATAGCTAAGTTGTGGAGTAATACTCATCTTCAGGAGTTATTCTAGAGTCAAGCTCTTTAATCATCTCATTAAATTTATCATACTCACTAGCGTATGTACGCTTGTCCACAATAAATGATTCGATTAGAGTTCTTTTGAATTCTTGATTGATAGTCATTACATCTATGATGTGACCATCATGCCAGTATAGTTGAAATACTCTAGTACATATTTTACTGTACTCTGACCTTATAAAGGCTGATACATCAACAAACTCTGGTAATTCGCAAGTAACAAAAAGCCTACCCTTACTGTACTTAATTGATTTAACAAAGATGGATTTTTTTAGGTCTGCTATTGGCACATATAATGGTGCCACCATAAGAATTCCATTCTCTATTGGTCCGTCTAATCCTTCTTGGACATAGTCAATACCTAAATAGAATTGAATAGAATCTCTGTAAGTGTCTATAATATTTCTCATAGACTCGTCAGTCTTCAGGAACGGAGCTAGATAGCTCGCGGTTCTGTTTTTCTTTAAGGGTTTTAAGTTCACTGATGATATCGAAGTAGTGATCTTCAGGCATCACTACCAGTTTAGTTGACTTTCTCCTCCCATCTTTGGTATGAAATATCACGATGGGTAAATCCGCATATTCAGTTTTTTTCGTCAGCTTTTCCATATCTTCAATTAACTTACTATATGATAGTCCTCGGTGTGCTCCGTATTTACATTGCACACGGTAGGGTATATTCATTAGATCAAGCTTACAATTATCTAGAAAGCGTGATCCGTTTCGCGTCGTTAGACATGAGTCATAACCTAGATCTTTGAAGCGCTTCATTATACGCCTCTCAAAGTTATGACCTCGGGTTCTTTGGTTTGCCATACCGTAAGGTACGACATTTATTCTATAGAGTCAAGGATCTTTTTGAGCCGTCTCTCATAGACTTTATCTTCTAGAGATTCAGTAATGAATTTAAGCATCATGTTTGCCTTACCGGCATCGAAGGTGTCTAGCCATTCGTCAACAATCCTTGCTTGTTCCTCCGTAGAGAATTCTGAACAAAGTAACTCAACCATTCCTTTGATCGAAGATCCCTTACCATACTTGTGATTCCAAGCACGAAAGATCAATCTAGGAACCATCGAACGGAAGATAGGGTTTTGAATCCATCTCTTGATTACTCCTTTCTGAAACCTCTCGGGGTCGAATAGAAATGATTTAGGTTTTTTCATAGAAAGATGGGGGTCCGAAGACCCCCTTTTCAATATTCAGAAGTTAGGCAGCAGCCACAAATTTGTTCACCAATTTCTTGGCCTCAGCTTTGTCGCTGAAAGCCTTGGTGATTTCCTCATCCGTCGGCAAAGCCTTGCCATGATTGATATGGTTCATCGCCATAGCAATCTGAGCACGAAGCTGTGCTCGATAAAGCTGCTCATTCTCTTCAGGAATAAGCTGCTCAGGCAAAGACTTATAGTCTATCTCGTCATCCCAGGATGAGGTGTAGACTCCGGGTGCGCCAAGAGCATCTAACGTATTGTCAGAATTACTCCAGGTATTCAAGGTCACATAGACATCCAAAGCTTTCACAATGGTGTCATTTTCAGGCTTGTACTGGCCATTACAGTCAGAGTCACGATAGAATCGTGAAGTAATGCCGGAACAATCGTCATTTTGTTTTGAGCGGTAAAGGCTCATGTCCAATACGTATGGACGCAGCGGACTCTCATTGGAGTACGCCGATTTATCGCGTGTGTTTCTGTTGAAAGAAACACTAGTGATATTTATGATTCGGTTTTGATTTTTCTGAGTTTGCATAATTTTCTACTTAAAAAAGTTTGATAGGTTTAAGAACGGTTTATCCTGTAACGACGGAAAAGCCGAGCGGATGCTCTTTGTAGAGCTCATCCTCCACTGAGATGTACCTGACTGGTTCACCATCATCTCCTATGCCGATATTCACTAGGAATACGTCTTGGGAAAGTGGGGAGCTCGCCTCGCAACGAGGCATTGGGAATGACAGATCGTCATTCAGATAAGTAAATCGTTTATCCATTGTATTTTTTCTTCTTCTGGTAATTGTTGGTTTATCTTCTTAAAATGTTCGGTTCCATAAAAGCCTCCTTTACCCCCTCTATATATCTCGTTCATCGGATGGGGGGACTCTAAGATTGCTTTAGATTGTGATATGTTTTTCTTGTAGCTCTTGGCATAGTTGCCCCAGAGCACCCATATCAAATCAGGTTTCTCTTCGCTGAGTTTTGTTATCAGATCAAGAGTAAAGTTTTTCCAGTGATCTAGGTGAGATCCTGCTGCTTTCTCCTGTACTGTCAGCGCTGTGTTTAGTAATAATACTCCTTGTCCAGGTAGATGCTCCCAATTTCCCGCTGAAGGGTGTTTAACGAGCTCCTCAAAGCGTTCTTCTTGCCCTGCGTTAGTCAGCATCTCCTTTAAAATAACGCGCATAGAGGGCGTCATAAAGGTCTCTGGGAGGCTGAAGCAAAGGCCTTGTGCTACATCAGGTGTAGGGTAAGGGTCTTGACCAAGAATAATTACTTTAGTATTATCAAAATCGCATTCTTCAAATGCACGAAATCTCTTTTCTTTTGTTGGGTAAGATTCAATCCCAAGTTCCCGAGCTTCTGCAATCTTATTGCTTAACGCAACTAGATCTTCCTTATTGTCCTCAATTATAGGGTATAAAAAATCAGCCCACCTCTCTGAGGTACGCTGTTGCAATTGCTCTTTTGTCATGTAAAAGTTAGTTTGAAGAATTCACTTTTTTGATTAGGTATGCTCGATCTTCATCATTTAAGTTGGGTAAACTTTTGATAGTTCGTTCATACATTGCTTTGGTATTTTCGATTTGCTTCTTCTTTCGCTCACGTTCGTAATCAGCTTTTAAATCCGCCAGGATATGTTTGTCAATGATTCCAAACTCAATCAAGTCATTTATATAATATGTATTAGCTAATGAGCTAACACAGAATTGTTGTCCAGATTCATTGGACTCCAATAGATCATATGGATAGTTAGAATCATACTCTATATAATCATCGCTTCCATAATGACATCGATTAAGTAAGACAAATTCATCATTGCGTTCGAACAATGCAGCAAAATCGGTACCATCCTCTAGTACTTTGACTAGTTGCATTCCTGCTACATCATCAAAGTCAGTAGTACTTGTGAGTTTTTTTCTAAACAAATTCATAGCCATTCAATATCTAAATTATAGTATGGTCTACAAAGACGGAGTTCCATATCCTCCTCATCATTTAACTCATCGAAGTCACAACTGTCATTTGTCAACCACCAGTACGTGTAGAACTTGTCTCCATCAGTCACAACAATGTGGTTAGACACATCACCATGCTCCTCGTGTTCATATTTACAAGTCACGTACTCAAATTTTCTATTATATTTACGAGACAACGCAATACAGGCAGTGAAACCTATGTCATCCGCATCAAATAATCCATTCGCAAACGCTACTTGATTCCAATGACTATATCCATGCTCCCGTTCATATGTTTGAGCAGCTTGTCCAAAGTCATCAACAGTGACGCATAAAGTATCTGCTTTCAATCTGTCTAGAAATGTCAGCTTATGCTTTTCGGCTGTCTCTTCCATGATTACATTAGCCTTGTCTACGAGCTCAGTCAGCTCTTTTTTCAAAGATTTGTGGTCCTCTAACATAGGCTGAATCAATTTCGGTAGAATCTCTACCTTCAGTTTTCGCAAGCTGTATAACGTCTTGCTTGTTCACATACATAGTATCACCATCCCAATTAGGATAGTATACTTTCTTGGGCGTCCAACCAAGGTTTAGTATGGATAGAAAAATGCCTAGACATAAGCCTAGGCAAGACGCAAGTAATAATTTAAAATCTTGGTTCATCTTTTCATAAAAATTCTGGGAAATAAATTTACTATATACCGCTTTTTACCAGCTCTGAAATCACCTTTTTTGTTTTTTCAGTACCGTATTTCTCAATAAATTCGGCAGCATCTTTACACCCAAATCTAGGATCTAACTCTATTTGAGTAAGACCGTACTTTTCAGCTAGGATTTTACCAGCTACTCGACCCGGCTCATCATTGTCAAATAGTATATAACCATTTACCTCGATATTCGGTTCACACCCTTCATTCTGAAAGGCAATAACATTAAAACCAAGCTGTTTTAGAGCAACTCTATCCTTCCAGGATTTTGTTACTATAACAGGAGAATCTGGGTCATAGTCATGCTGACCAAAAATATCGTCAACAGAACAGTTCGTGAAGAACTTCTTTTCCTTTTCCTGTGGGAAGGGGGTGTAGATTTTGAACTTGTTAGTATCCTCAAAGTAAAATGCAAAGCATAAGTTACTAGGAGTTACTTGGATCCAAGCTCCGGAACGATCAGTATAGTAATACGTCACGACCTCATAAATCTTCTCGTTTTCTGTGTTAGCATTGAATTCAGCTGGGTCAATACCAAAGGTATGCCAGTAATCCATTGCTTTTTCGGAGAAACCATCCAGACTTCTGATTCTGATATCTGGAGCAGATGCACCGTAGTGTATCTTGGTTTTTTGGTAGGTTCGGTCTTTGTGATCGATGATTGTCTGCTGACTTCGTCCTAATCCTAAGCCATATCGTTCATTTACGACTTTTAAACATTCAGAGAATGTGCGGATTGGGCGTACGTCATTTTCAGACTTTAGCATCAAAAGATCGAAACAAGAGCAGCGATTGTACTTCTTAGCTGCGAAATCGACAAGGCGAATGATCTCATCTGCATCGCCAACAACAAATTGGCACGATGGGTTCTGTTCACCACGTAGAGTATTCAAGTATTTTGTTCCATCGGTAGTTATTTCATACCCCATGACATCTTGGATAATGTCAATCTGAACATAGTACTTGTCTCCGTAAATCTCCTCAGACTTCTTTAATATGTTCTGCCATGTGCAGGGCAAGTATGTCGAGGTAGAAATGTTCATAATAGAAACAAGAAAAGCCTGCCCCCGTAGAGGCAGACTAATAGATTTATATCTGTACTTCGTCTACTGATGCGTCACCAGTAGGCTGATTAATAGTAACTGTTTTTGTGGGTACCTGTACTTGTGTCAGTCTCTTCTGAAAATCATCTCCCCATGATAGAGGTTCAGATTCAGTGGACGGATCACGGAACCAACGTTTCCCAACGAGCTCCTTACGGTAACGGTTTTCGCTAGCCACATTAAGATAGGTTTTTCCTTCTTTATTAGGCTTGCCATAACACATTACGACTTCCAGGTTTTTTGTAGTAAAATCTTCAGGTAAAAGTTGATTAAATTTCGAAATCATATCTTCAAAAGAAGAGAATTCTTGTCCTTCCATTTGCTCAAGTGGGATGAAGAGTTCATAGACTTCCATGATCTCTCTTGCCATCTTAGAGGCTAGTTCGTCAACAGTAGCCCACGAAGTAGGTTGTTGGGGGATGAACCATGAAGCATCCTTAGGATAGTCTGCTCCTTTAGTATAGAAAGGGATTGATACCATTTTATAGGCTCCACGCATACCGACGTATGGCTTACCCATGGTTACATTATTGATTCCTGCTTTTGGAGTTACGATTTTGTTAGTGTTAATTTTCATTTAAGCTTTCAATTTGTCTCATTGTTGGGTTGTATCCGTAGTATTTTCTTCAATGTTGACAAATATCCTCGACCAGTCGAAATCGAATACATCTACTAGATGATCAAATCTCGAACCAGCTTCAATGTCATCCGAAGCCTTAAAGGAAACTCTAAGTTCGCCTTCATCTCCTCGGAACATATAACCAATAGCATCTGCATCTGCGCAAACAACGTTTTTCAACTTACCAGACAAGTCCAGTGAGCTAACGTTAACTTCGACAGAATCAGTACCAATCAGCGTCTTCTTTCTATGACCAATCAGAACAAGGTGATCGCAACAATCTTTCAGATGGTTGATCACGTTCATGACCTTCTCTCTAACTAATCCGTAGCCCTTACCAAAAGCAAGGTCTCCGATTGACTCTACTTCATGTGTTTCGCAAACAAGTTTTTCAACCCATTCAACAATAACATCGAGAGTATCTAGTACGAGGAAGTCCACTTTGTTCTTCTTTCCATGTGCAATATATGCTTTCAAATCATTCAGACTTTGAAGGTTTGTAGCCCTCTTCTTCTGTTTGATAGGAGCAGTACCTTTCTCTGTATCGAGAATCATGGAGGTCATATTCGGTTTGTGTTTCTTCAACCAGTTTTGGAATTCAACAATTTGAGTTGTTTTCCCGACTTTAGTTGCACCGAATAATATCAAGAGGCGGGGGTTATGTACAGTAGCTTCGGTCCACTCATCGGGACCAGGAATATGGAGATTCATAAATTAGCGATTCATGACGTTGATTGTTTATTAGATTTTACTGTCAACATATGTTTCACTTTCTCCTGTTGTTCTGAATACGTCAGAGACGAATCTGTCAGAACATCGTAAATTGGCTGCATTTCATCAGCCTTGGGTAATTCATGGAAGAAGTCTATAGCTCCATCGAAATAGAGAGGCATTTTCACATTTGGTATTCCGTCTCGATCCTTAATAATCTTTAGCATCCTAAAATGGTTGCCAAGAATATTAATATCGTATTTACCATAGCTTCCCAAGTCGTGTCGGGAGGCATCGAATAACCCTAGAATGACATTCGCATTCCTTCCAGTCAGCTTTGAATCGCCGAGACCGTCCATACTAGGCTCTAATTTCTTAGCCTTGGCACGTTCTACTGATTCTTGGGCTGCTGATTGTTGCTGTACGTCTATTATTGTACAGCCATAAAAGTCTCGTAGTTTAAGAGCAAGTGTGTCAGACCAATAATTCATAGCTTCTCTATCCGATTTCTTTTTGGCCCGGATTAAGCTAGCATGGTCAACCACTACTAGAGTGTATTGCTCTGGATCATTAGGAATGTACTCACTTTCAAATGAAATTTCCTCATACTCGTTAGTATCAGAATTATACTCTTCTCGAGTCTCCATTTTAACAGTTCCATTCCTGAGCAAATATGCTCTAACGATGTTAAACATCCTATCAGGATCTCTAATATCGTCAATAATCGTTACATTATCAAAAAATTTATTTAGTCGAGGCGTTGTTTGTTCAAGCTTACTAATGGTATCATGACTGATAGTATTAAATCTACCAACCGATAGGAGCTCTCTCGTATTCTTACGAATTTTAAAACGAGTGTAGAGCTCCCTGCTCATTTCTGTAAGCTCAAACTTTTGTCGACTTTCTTCAAAAGAAAAAAGGAAGACTTTGATTTTCTTCCCATTCTTAATTGCCCAATCTACAGGGTGATGTACAAACATACTACGCATAAGCTTGGATTTACCAACGCCTGAGTTTGCAGTTACGATGTAATAGGTTGATTGCATAATTCCTGGAATGAATTTCTCAATCTTACCTAACCCCTCAAAGGGTATACAGTTATAGTTCCCCGACTCCCAATTTTGTTTGTTCTTTTTTATCCTTTCGAGAGTCGTCATAGAGTATAAAGATACTAATTTTTTCGGATATTCTCCTTAATTTGTTGACTTATTTCATACACTTTTTCACATACACAAACAGTGCTAGTGTTGCGATATAAGCATTCAGGAATCCTCTTACTGCCTTTACAAATCTTCTTACGTCTGTTAAGAGTAATCTTAAAGCATTCAGAAGAAATTCGCAGTCTTCGGATGTTCCATCTTGAAAAGTCAACAACAGACCAATCAGGATTCATCGTAAATAAGAAGCCGAAGCTACCTATATATTGATGACTTGACATGAATTGTCTGTATTTGCTAGAGGACGTAATAATGTCCAAATGCTCGTTAGATCTTTTCGGGATGAGCACTATATCAACCTTTTTCAAGCTTTCGATTCCTTGTTTAGCATCAAACCAACCATCTTTGGTGATGTAACATAGGTAATTTCCTCTTTCTTTCTGAGGCATATGACCATAGAATTTGTTGATAGCATTGAAAATGACTCTAAATGTTGTGAAGTAAGTCAATTGAATCATATCCAGTTGTCCGTTGTGTTATTTGTGGATTCAGTTTCTTCAGTCTCTAAATATTCAAGCAATCTGCTTGAGTGAGTGCCGTCTTCATACAATTTCTTGATGAAGTTATCAGCTCTCATGATCATATCAGGGGCATCGGAATCGAGCCTATCCTGAACGTAGCGTTTGGCCGCATCAACGATCTCAGTCCACTCATAATCTGGATTTACCAGAAGGAACCACTCTAGGAGAGCAGTAACATGGGCGGTATCGCTCATTAAGCCTTTCTTGAAGGTTGTTTTCTTGGAGAAAACCTGTCTAAACTCCTTTACGTGTTCAGGAGTCAGATCAAAATCAAGAATTATAGGAGTATCTTCAATTATTCCTAATCTCTTCAGCTCTTGATATATTTTGCGGGTTGTCCCGCCTTGCAGACCGAAATCACGGTCTACCTTGAGCATTTGAAGATACATTGATCAAATTAATTCGTACTTAAATGACCCATTCTCTTCGGCGAGATAAGTCATAATAAGCTTTTCTTGGACGAGTCCTTGCCCGTCATTATAATATATAAAGGAATAGTTTCCTAAAGGAAGTCGGCGACATACATCTCTAATGAACGCAGTCTTCATCTTCTGACGCAAATCTTTCTTGTTGTAAGAAGCAAGAGTTACGTATCTGATGGGGGAATCCTGTGCAACTCCTTGTACGACTTGAATACTTTCAAACATGCATGGAGATAGTTGATTCTCATTAACGATATGATATGCATAAGTAATAGAGCTATAATAGTCCATAACAATCTTTCGACTAACATTTATAGCACTCTTATACATTATATCAAGCTTTCGGTAGATGTCTAAACCCTTCTTAAAAGAAGGAGCAGAATTATTCGTTATCTTATACAAGATAGCGTAGAAATGTTTTCCAGATTCGTAAAATACAACTGTGTAATTCATATGAATGAAGGAGAGTAGGTTTCCCTACTCTCCAATTATAGCGTTTACCTTGATGTCAAAGTCTGGCGGTCATAGCCAGCTCGAGTCGGAACAACAATGAGGCTATCGTTAGATATCTGTAAGCTAACCTCAACGAACATTCCGTTTGCTTCGATGATCTGTTTCTGATCTTCTTGAGCAAGAATTCTCTCGAGACGGTATGTGTTCACCTTATGGGTTATAAGGCTCTCCTGAAGGGTCTCGTTCATTTCAGAAATAACTTGATAATCTCTCTGGAAATTTTGAAGGGTTTGAGTAGCTTCCCGGGTTTGCCGGTTAGCATCACGAACCTGAGACTGTGAAGCATTCAGGTCAACCTGAAGCTGATAGTTCTCTTCTTCCAGGTTATCAATGATACCAATTTGGTCACTAATAACGGCAGAGTCCTGAGCAATGATGTCTTTTTGGGACAGGATGACGCTGTCTTTGACAATCATCCGCTCATTAAAGTCATTCTGAAGCCGGTCGATCTCTTCGTCCATTTGCTCTTGCATTGTGGCGCTAAGAGCTCTCAGACTACTTTTGAGTTGAACCTGAAGAACCAGGAACAGGGCGATGGCAATAACGCCAGCAGGGATTAACCGGGCACCAATACTGTTCACATTGATCTTGGGAGACCAATTAGCCAGGTTTGGCTTCCAGGTAGTGGGCCAGGTCCACAGAGAGAAATTCATAGAGTTCTTCACTCCGGCAACGATAGGATCATCGTCTGCTTCCTCTGGAGGTCCGTTACGACCATTCAAGCTACCGTCCTCTTTGCGAGCCATAGGGATCCCCCCTACTTTGCTGTCAGGATGAGGCTTCTGGTTCTCAGCTTCCTCTTTCTCCTTAGCTTCTTTCGCAGCAGCGATCTCGTCCTTCATGGACTCAGCTACATCGGTGGCGGTTGCCATGTTTTTCTGGATCTTATCCAGGTTGGTCTGAACCTTTTTGCGGCTTTCAGCCATTGCTTTCTCAGTGGCCTCCTTATCTCGCTTCTCACGAGCTGCAGTTTCAGCAGCTACCTTCTCTGCAGCTTCCTTAGCGATACGAGCGGCTTTTTGTTCCTGAGTTTCTTTGGGGTTGTTTTTTAATTTGTTGTCTGCCATTTGGCTTCCTATTGAATATTGAAATAATTAATAGTTGTGCGTTGAAAGGCTTGGATGGCCTTCCTAAACCAAACTTCATCTTGAGTACCCTTGCTCACAAAAATGTAAACATTGGCCTCTTGGTCTCCGTCCTTACGGACAGCGCGACCTACGCGTTGAGTCAGATTTAATTTCTTAGAATCTAAACTCATTACAACAATAGTTTTGAGATGTGGTAGATTAGCGCCCTCATTGAGGCCGTCTACCACTGCTAGTCTTTTTGACTCCCCAGAACAGAACGCGTCGAGATCACTTGAATCTTTCTTCTTGGAATGGAACGTACCCATATCAAGTTGATTGATTGCGTCTATGCGTTTCCCATAAACTAATACGGGTTCATCGTCGGGGAGAGTGAGTAAAAATTTCTTCGCGGCTCGAATCTTAGATGGTAGATTATATATGAAGTTTGATCGTCTTCCTATCTTACCAAACCAGAGTTGTTTCTTTTTCTCTGTTGGATCCGAGAAATATACATGTTTATATTTTTCTACTTCCTTAGTGTAATACTCATACTGACGCTTTTCAGTAGTCCAGAAATGATGGTCTTTAGTCTTTACCTCTATGTCTTTTGTTTCATCTTCTAGAGATGTGTAACAGACATGGATATTAACCTTCTTCACTATTTCATCGTCAATAGCGTCTTCAATAGAATAAGTGAATCTAATAGGAGCAAGTCGTTGAATTAATTCAGCTTTAACTTCATCTTCAGGGAACGTAGCAGTCACGCATACTAACCTCTTGATATCGTTATTAAAAATGAATTGAATATTGTTCTCTGTAATATGATGACACTCATCAAATATACACAGATCAAACTCTTCTCCTCTAAGCTTAGTTAGAGAACTATAACATATGAATGTTGTATTCTCTTTCTCATCTTTTGCTTTCCATTTATCAAATTCAGCTGGAGCATCTACATCTCTAAGGCGTTCTGTCGGAGTAACCCATAATACTCTAGGAGTACCTTCTAAGTACTTACCCAATGCCTTGATCGTGTCGATCGCAACTTTGGTTTTCCCCGTTCCAGTACCCATGAGTAGGGTTCCCGACAGAACATCCTTATCTTTGTCAAGCAAGGAGCCAACCGCGTCCTTTTGGACTAAGTCGATTACTTGCTTCTGTTGTTCTTCCAAAAGATTTCTAAATCTTCATCACGGTCCTTCCTTGTCTTAATCTGATAATCAATATCGCGAATAAGATCCTCTTTGCTGTAATCATCAGGTGTTTGCCTAATACGACCGCTAAGAGCTCTCTTAAACTCACTAAGAGCTTGAGGGAAAGGTGACCTCGGTTTGCTTTTGTATGTACCTTCGAGATGGTAGGATACATAGTCTGCCACATACTGGTTGAATCTAGGAAATTGCTTTTCCAGATAACCGAAGTTAGTGTCAAATTCGGTATGGTGACTAAGAGTGTATAAAACATCTCCAAGATTCACAGCTCTGTTTCCTACTGTTTTATCAAAGGTAAATTCCGTTACGTGGGGCAAGGCCCAAGATATCACTGCTGCCATCCACTTTGAACCAACTCTCCATTTAGCTCTCGCCACATTATCCATTTCGGCCCCTTTATACCTAGATGGATTTTTCTGAAAGTGTTTCCTGTCATCTTTGGCTTGTTTGATTAAGTCCTCGGTTGAGTACTTAGCCATCCAATCCTCAATGTCAGGGTATGACTTCTGCTTTTTAGTGATGTAGAGCAAAGGCAACAGAATCTCAAGATCATCTTGAACTTCCGACGTTATAGGCGGAGTTAGATTACTCCCCCCTTCGGTCGATTCTTCACCTTGCCCGTCTTCTTTCCCGAGCCACTTCCTCCACCGCCTGAATTACCACCTCCAGATCCACCAGAGTTAGGTCGTTTTTTAGGTTTCTTAGTTCCGCCACCTCCTTTACTAGAGGAAGCAGACGCATTTTTTACAAGCAGTAATACATCACTATTCTGTAACAATAGGATGATTAGAAGTGCGTAATGGAATACCACACTACCGAACGGAGCCGGTAAAAACGGGTTTGCGGATAGAACATCAACCCAACAATTCGTGTTGAGCCACCATCCACATTTTTCAGCAGCTTCGACAACAAGAGTTGCTCCATTGGGGAATAGCATTCCCGTATACTGGTCTACTCCTGTTGCCATCGATGAAATCAAATTGAACAAGGTCCATGGACCTTTATAGGTGAATAGTCCAGCTACAATCACCGCTATAAATAACGAGGACAGCCGGATGAACCCAACAATCTGATTTTGTTTATTCTTTTTGTCAATTTTCTGACCCAACTCAATCATCTGCCTAATAATTGAGAAGAAAGCGATGGAGAAAAAGATACAAGCAAATGCCTGTGTCGAGTGAACTCCAACTCTAATCAAACTAGGTACGCCAAAGTGACTTCCTAGATAGGCAGCATACAGGGCTTCGAAGAAGAACATCGCAAAGACGACTACCTCGACCCAGTATTTTAGGTAGGTGGCGAAATTGACATGAATCCGAACTACTGTTGGATCCTTTTTCTTTTTCTCGTCACTCATTGTTTGTTTTCTTACTTCTTCACTTTTTAGCCGAGCTATTTGTTCGGCCTGTACCAGATCCATCGACACTGTCGTTAGGTCGATTAGACGATCCGTCAGGTCTTTTGGGGTTATCTGGGTCATGAATTAAAAATTGTAAATGTCTTCCTTGTAATGAGGGCCCATAGCACTCACATTTGATTCGCAAACTTACAACCTCACCGTTCGTTCCCTCCATCTCCACAAGCGCAACACACATGGGGTTGGGAGTATCCGGCTTAGCATTCGGATCCAGGGGCGTTACATTCTTGACAACCCATTTGTTATCAATAGAAATGTCCAAAGTCTTGGCCCCTAAGATAGGACCTTGTTGCCTGCCTTGAACCGTCTGGTTTTGGGCAGAACTCATCGGGCTTCCCCAGTCATCGCAAGAACCGAAGAAAAAGAAGCTCAAGATGAGTGCTATCGTTAATGCTCTCTTCATTAGAATAAATCGTTAAAAGATTCAACGGACTGAATAAGTTTGTTAGCCTCTTTAATGTAGTAATCATAATTGATCTCTACGTCTTCTAACTTCTCATCAGTAATAAGATTGAAATCCGATAAAAGATTTCCTACATAGACTCCTATCTTACGTCCATCGGTGAACCGCTTATACATCGGCACTCCTGATTTCGATACGATTAGCCTATTGATCCGCTGCAGAGGGGAATCCTCACCATCTAATTCGTGGCAAAGCATGGACGTTTTTTTACACCTAACGAATACGAAGAAGTCTTCGACTTTATCGTGGTTCCGTATAGTGACTTCGACCGGCGTGCCATTCTGCACATACTCTTGTACGGCAATGGGCACAACGCGTTTGCTGTGGTCTTTATTTATCCATTTATTAACCTCGAACGCACCCTTTTGTTTAAGCTTTCCAGACGTCGTGATCGCACAGTAATTATTTACGTTTGCTACAAACATCTTTCTATATGTTTCATACTCAAGGGTAAGGTTGGTGAGAGACTCCCACTCCTCGCAGATCTTGATGATGGCGTCGTAATCGACTTTCGAGATTATACACTCGAGACCATCAGTGTTGGCCATGATGACCTGGGCTCCTGCTTTTGTAAGCTTTTCAGCTAACATGGCTAAGAGCAACTGCCCATTAATGGTAATGGACATTGTAAATTGGCGGTCATATAGGAATGACCATTTGTCGTTGGATTTACCGTAACAGCATAATCACATATTTCTATGTGGGCTGGACTATATCATCATCCCATAGGGATGGAGGACGCTCTAGCTGGTTATTAAGAACACTATAGTTCTCCAGTAGTCTCTGCACGTTCCTGAAGTGTACCTCAGGCTTCGCTCAGGATTGCCATACCTTTCGGCTTAGGTTTCCCTGAATTCATCCTCTGCTAACTCAACTATTACTAGCTGAGAGGGCTTACTGAAAATAGTAATCCTTTGTAAGGTTTTCCAGTTTTAGTTGCTTTATTCACATTAGGCGCACGTAAAATATGAGCAGGTAATCCGTTTCTCCCGTTAGGGTTTCGAAGAATCATGTGATCAATTAATTCAAACGATTTTTTCAAGGATTGTCGCTCAAGCTCTGCCGCAGAAGTATACTTACCAAGTAGAGTTTTAGATTGGTTATACACATAAACATCAGGCACTCTAGCTGAGAATGCTTTTTGTCTTTGTTTACGTCCTTTCTGACTAATCTTTCTTGTTTTCGCTGCCGCAGAAAGCTTTTTATTATGCGCTTTCGACATTTTCTTTCCTGTATTCCATACGGGTTTCAACCACTTAGAAACCTGCTTTTGGTATTTTTCGGGAACGTCTTTTAATCTAAGTTTAGACGCCTTCACTTGTTTAAAGTATTTTCGAGCTTTCTTGTTGAATTCTCGAAGACTTTTACCTCTATCTTGTAATTGCTTAGAGGTTAAATGAATAGAATCTGTCGCTAATGGATTAATATTAAATAACATATTCCAATCTCTAGAATCAATATACTTTTGCTCGATAGCAAGACATTGATTCTTTGGAACACGTTGTAAAATACTAAATTCAAAGGCTTCATAACCATATTTATCAAAAGCATTCTGAAGATGCTTATTCTTATGAGTTTTATTCTCTAACGATAAAAAATGATGATAGATCCTTTTTGCAAAACTAACTCTGGTAGACCCTATGTAGGATTTACCATTCTCTTTGCACTTTATCTCATATATTCCTGTATTCATAATAATCATAATTTAATATAATATACTATAAACCACAGTTAAATACAATAAAGATTGCTGATTTGTGCAAAATCAAACCGAGTTTAACGCAAGCTTGTACGCCCCGTTTCTCGGATCACTTTTGGGAATAGACTTCCGTAGCTTATACAAGTCCTCGTATACATCACAGAACTTCTCTGAGAGATGCTCGGGAAATAAACGATTTTTGATTGCTAGGTTCGGGTAGTATGAACTTCATACCTGTTAATCTTCAGTTTCCTGAAGTGTCGGACTATATCTTTAGTTCTTTCTTCCAAATAAATTGCCTATAATGAGGTTTATACCCATTGCAAGCATTATATATGCTGGAAGCAGTAAAAGTTGGATTTTTTTCTAGAATATCCTTCATAGAAGGATAAGTATTTAACAAAGTACCTGATGAATCATATTGATGAAAAATGTATTTCTCTTTACTTTTTGAAAGTTTTCTCTTCATTACTTCTTTTTTTTCTGGGTTGTCTTCCCAGAATTTCTTGAAGAATTTAGATACTTTTTCTCTTTCTTTTGGGTCAGAAAAACGACGTTTGCCACTTTCAGATAGAAGGTCTCTAGTTTCTTGAGCAGGCATTAATCCTCCTTCAGAATCTAGTCTAAGATTATAACCATGCTTTCTGTCTAAAGAATTAAAACACTTCATCCAATATAGTTCTCTTTTAGAGAGATCATCATATTCTGCGTATTCAATAACGAAATATTCAAAATTAGACTCTCCATGCTTATGCCAAGAATTGATTAGATAACGATTCTCATCCTTAGATTTCCTATTTAAAGATGATTTATGAGCTTGTATTCTTCTATAGACATCTACAGATTTACCAATATATACTTTATTAGTTATTTTATTTCTGATACAGTAAATACCAGATTTTTCCTTGTGTTGTAATTGAGCTTTCATACCTTAATATAAGGTATTATTCTCATAGTTACAACTTATTACCCAACTAATTGAACTACCGGACGCTTTTTCACACAAGCATTACCATGTGCTACTTCCTGTTATTAAGCCATATCGCTATAGCTCAGGTAGTCTCTGAACGTTCCCGCTCTGCGGGCTTCGCTGCTGATTGCCTTATTTTATAACTTAGGTTTCCAGCAATTCATCCGGTTAGGACGCAAGTTCGTTTTTACGTCCACACTTAGGATCATCTGGTGATCTTCTGGTTCATGAGTTCCAGCCACAACAGCGTGTAATCCGCCGAGGGCAAAAGTATAAACCATACCGCCAAATGCTTGGTCGATAGAGACTTTATCTTTCGGCCCTAACAACATCTCTCGATATTGATCAAGGACTCCCTGAAACTCTGGCGCATCGAATTCTACGTAATCCAGAATTATATCATTCACGATGATTTGATCTCGCTCCGTTTTCCACTGACGTAGAACAGAAGGAGGGAGATTTAATGCTTTCGACATGTAGTCGAGGAAAATCCGTTCCCCGATTGAGGAATTTGACGCATTGAGGAAGTTATAATGGTATTCCTCCATTAGTACCTCACGCAACTCAATCATAGCTTGTGTATCTTCCTGTACCTCAGGCTTTTTAAACCAGAGGAATTTTTTTGTAGCGTTGACATCATTCCAACAGTACTCAATTAAGTCGTTGGCCTCCTGCTCAGAAACAAATTGACCGGGGTCAATCGGAAGCTCCTGAATATTGTGGAAGCCAATCGCAGCCTCAACGGCTTTGAGTGACATCGATCTAGCTCTGTTGTTAAAATGCCATAATCTCCATAGGTCCAAGGAATAGAATACGCGATCAGCATCGGAAACCTTCCTAACTTCATTATTAATAATTCGGTCAGATAGTTCCTTCAACGTCGAGCAAAATTCTTTTGGAGAACTACCCATAAGATCTAACGCCTTGTGGAGAATAATATCATCGTAACCGACGCTATTAAAGCCCACAAAGAAATTGTCTTCAGCTAAAAATTTCAGCAGTTCAAGAATTTCGTCAATAGGTTCATTTTCATCAAAAGGATCGTACCAAACAGTAAACTGCCGGGTGTCCTCTAACGACTCCTCTGCCCTAACAAAGTTAGCACAGAAGAAATTATGATATACTTCTATATCATAAACCCACTGAGTTAGGTCCATAGTTGATGAAGTTCGTTAACTGATAGAGCCCATACGGGCCTTGATTTATTACGCTTAAAGGCTTCCCATGTCTGAAGCAATTTCTTGCCTGCATCAGTGATGCGAAATGGGCCTTGGTTCGTGGAATAATAATTCTCTTCCATGAACCCCTTCTGAAGAAGGTCTTTCACACATTTGGTGATAGTCCTATCATAGGACGAACCACCAAATAAGACGCGATACCCTTGCTTCTCTGGCTCAGCTTGGAACAAAAGAAGAGTTCTTAAGTGCCTAGCGGCGAGCTTTCGATGCTTGAGTCGCGACAGGAACAATTTATATGATGACATGATTAGATACAAATAAGAAAGGACTGCCAGAGACAGTCCTTAGGTTATTTTTCTATGCAGCTCTGGCACGGTTTTGAACCCATTTGCCTAGCTGTATAATGCGGTCTCCAGTTTTAACCACCAGTGACCTGATTTTGTTATCAGGTTCGGGGGGAAGAGGTTCTTCGATTTGGACTCGTCGAACCGGCCTTGGTCTGGGAACTACCGCAACAGGCCCAACATCTGATGAGGGCCGCTCTTTCTTTCGTTTTCGAACTACTGTATCGAAAGACTCAATGCCCATATCCGCTGTGGGATCAAGAAGGGTATCGAAGTTCTTTCCAGTAAGTTCAAGGATGGCATCCTTAATGCCGTTGAAGGCAATCGTATCGTGCTTGGTCTTCGGTGGATGCTCAGGGAGCAGTTCTACCACTGCTGTAATACAATTCTCTATTTCAACGACATCTCTGTCGTCCTCCATTAAGTCAAGTTGATCATTGAAGAAATGAAGGACAACTTCATAAGCACGAAACACTTTGGGTTGATTCAAGACCTTAGTCTTGTAATCTCTCTCAATGCGTTGAAATTCCTTGAACTCCTCAGGAGACATAGTCTCTCGATAAGGATCGAAATATGGTTGCTTATTCATGATCAATAATTAAAGTATAAGGTTTAGTCCTCTTCTACAGGAACCCCCTTGTCTTTACACACCTTTTTGTACTCTGCATAAAACTTTTCTTGCACCTTTTCAGGAGCATAATCGTCCAGTTCATGTTTTTCCATTAAGTCCATGTAGATACCACAACGAAGCAGATTTTCATATTTTTTCTTCTCTACTACGTGGTAATTAGGGGCTTCAAAATTCTCATTATAGAAGTCAATGAGTTCTTGTATTCCCTCTGCGAAATCATGTTCTTGCTTTTTCTTAGCCATAATTTGTTAGATTTGTATTTGGAACAGCTCGTCGTCAATGACTTCCAATACGTCAGAATAATTCTTTTGTAGGTTGCTTAATTCTTTTTCGTATTTCTTTTTTCTGAGCTGTAGTTGTTCAATTCTTTTATTATATTCGGAATCAGTTTCTAATCTCTTGGTTGTTATAATAAGGTTGGCATCATCGATATCATAGTCATCCATGAAATAATCATATTCAACGTCTATTTCACACGACGTATCTTCACCATGTTTTTCAATCAACTCATTAATGTAATCTCTGAAGCTTCGTAAAGTCCAGTCACCAATAATAGAAACCGAGATTTCCTCGTCAATGTAAATTTTTTCAGTCATAGTTATATAAATAAACCCCCAAGACACATTACATGCCTTGAGGGTGTTTTTTATTTCTTATTTTTCTGCTATGGGGTTTTGAGGGTTAATATCATCAATGAATACATACTTTCCGCTGTTGGGATCAACAGGTTCATACTTCAACGTTTCTTCGTTGAACTCGTGGATCTCATAATGAAGATGTGTAGCTGTCGAGGAAGTCCCCGTACTGCCTATAATACCAAATACTTCAGCTGCGTTGATGAAATCACCGCGCTTAATCGCTTTCGTCTTACCTGTCGTAGTGGATGGGTTATAACGTAAGTGCATGTACTTGATAATTATGTTGTGTTCTTCATTGTGTATTGCAACTGTCCAACCACTTTTCTTGTAGTATTTTACAGAAATGATCTTACCGTCTGTTGACGATCGGATTGGGTTCAGTTTATTGGTACTACCAAAATCTAAACCTTCGTGATTTCTTCTGACTTTATATACAGGGTGGACCTGTAAGCCAAAGGGACGAGTTGTATATGCTTTATCCACCTCTTTCAATGGGTGAATAATAATTCGACTTTTCAGTTCAGCTAACTCAAGACGTTCCATCTTTACACTGTCTTTCAACGCTTCGATTTCTTGGTTAGCTTGGGCAGTTTGCTGTTGATATTCAGCTTTCACCTGCTCAAGTGCTTCCTCGTATTGACTACTATTCCAGTAGAATACGCCTCCAACACTTGAACTCAGGAGTAAGCTAATACTCAGAACAAGTGCTTTCATATGTATGATTTGTGCTACTCTGAACGTCCAGAGCGCGGGGTTGGAGGAACTACCTACTGAGGTAGGTAACTAGCTGTTCGGTAATTCCCGAACACGATTCTGTGTTCATTTGTTTAACGACTGAGAACGTTTCAGTCGACCGCTTATTGAAGCTTAGACATCTCTAGCTTAGACCGAAGCTCGGTCATTGTAGCAGGAGATTGACTAATACCAGAAGAATTTATCTCCTGGATTCGTTTCTTCAACACTTTCAAGAGGTGCTCAACGGTTCCGGTTGTGAGGTGTCGTGACGCCTCCTCTAGGAACCCCTCTCGCTTCGATGCGAGGTTAAGCAGTCTGGATATGAATGATCCAGCTCTTTCTACGGAGTTACGAAGAAGTGTGTTGATAAAACGAACAAAGTTCATTCTGCCAACATTATATGAATTATCCATCATAGATAATCCTTTCTCTGTAAGTCTAAACGGGTTTTCAGAGTCGATATAACCCTGTTCTTGGAGGAACGCTAGTTCATCCTTGAAAACTAAAAGAGTTTCTTCAATTTGGTCTCGGTTTTCTATCTTGTAGAAAATCATCTTCAGGAGACCTTCGTAAAATTTGGTTTGGTAAAAGGTTAAGTTAACTTCGTTCATCTAATTCATCTTCATTTGAGATTTTAGTTTCTATAAAATCCGGATGAAGGGGGTATCTCTCTTCAACTGGTTTGCTATACCAGCTCATGAAAGATTCACCATTATACCATCTAACTTTAGTAAGCTCTTTATCGAGGTTTATTTGTACCACGTCAAGAGGCTTCTTCTGTTTAACAGGCTCGTAAGTTCTATCGAAAGAACGAGTAGCTGAGACCTCAAGAATTTTAACATTCTCATCTTGGTCTGGGACAGTAATGTTCAAAGAGTCATCTACAAACTCCACACTGTACGAATCTTTGAAACGTAGTGGCTGTCTGTATCTGGTCTTTTTTCCATCTTCTTCAGTTTTTTCAAACAAAGCAATGACTTTGCTAGTATCATTGGTAGGTCTGAATGTCCGATTATGCAGAGCCCAGTCAGAGGCGATTCTTTGATCTTCAATGACTTTTCTCTTTTGTGCGGAACTTAATTTTCTCCACTCATCCGGTGAGTGAGATTTTCCATCATTCAAGTTATTTAGCCAAGCTAATACTTGACGGATAGAAAAATTCAAGTTGTTGTGGACTATCTCGTAGTCCTTAATAGTAGGTTCAGTAAATTTCATTTTGTCTTCAGTTAAGGGTAAAAAATAGTAAAAGACGATATAAGATAGCAAAAAGTTGGAACAAAACCAAGAAATTCTTGGCTTTGCTCCTCACGTCTTTATTCAGGTATCATGATTCTACAGGGATCAGGCAGGCATCCCCCCTGAGGGGAGAGTTCCAACAACTACAAGTCGTCGGAGGCGCTGGCTAATATCAACTAAGGCATCCTCTGGGAGCGTAGCTACCAAAGGAGGTGTATGCAAGACCTTAGGAGGATTCTCCCAAGGTGGAATTGCAGGGGAAACGATTTCCGTAGCTGTGATAAGAGGGGGATGGGATGTGTCTTGGGTTGGGGGTCTTGCGATCCCCAGACTGAATGCCATCAGCAATGCTAATAGCAAAATTTGTAATCTTTTCATGTCAATCACTTGTTCAGTGTTCAAATTTCTTCACAGTGTTGTATCGGGGTCGGTAACGACATTAACCGATCTCTTCTACTTAACTCTCAATTCGGCATCGTAAGGGGTAATGCAGCTTGATCCGCAGATCTTCTGCATCCAGCCTTCGTAATCACTTAGAGAGTGGTGGGACAAAGTCCAGTACATTTCCGCAAATTAATGAATCACGCAGCCTTTTTCGTCTCGTCAAGACTAGCTTCCGCAAGCTGTTGCTCGCGCTCCCTAGCCTGCTTTTGCTGCTCCAGCCTTACAATCTGCTTCCGGTAAAAGGGTTTGTTCCCCCCTGCACGAATATTACGTCTCCTGCTAGCACGGTTTTCATCGAGGAGAGAGACGAACTTCGTACGATTCTGCCGTAAAAGAGCATTACGCTCGGCATCATACACAGGAGTTTCGATTGGGACAATCTTTACATTCCGGTTCGCCTTGATTCGAGCTCGCTGAGCAGCCCTTCGCTTCAGCTCTTTCTGATGAGCCTCCTCTGCTGCTAATTTATTTTTTCTGTTCTCGAGCTTAGACTTACTCCTGTTACTCATACGAGCAAATAGGAGAAGTTGGTCAATAAACTTTTGAGATCTCGTCAGGAGATAATTACCTCGAAATCGAGGTCCGCTTTTCTTGCGTTCAAGTCGTGATTTACGCATTAAATAAATTGTTTAACGGATTAAAAGAAAACTTAAAAGTAAAAACGGGCGCGAGTGAGTGATTCACTCTAACCGGAGGTTCTACCCTCTGGGGCCCTTACCAGTTACGGGTTTTTAAACTGGCGCAGCCCAGGACTCACACATCTTATCAGAGTCACCAACACTCCAAGAAAAAGAATATTGTCCCTCCAAACGCAATGGCATCGGTTATACTCGCGCCGGTATCATTGTTCAATAAAAAGAAGGGGGGCTATGCCCCAATAAGTCAGATGTTCTATGACGACTTCGTCCAGCTCCCTTTCAGGTTTTCCCACTCCACAAGGAAGTGTTGAGATAGGCGAAACTCTCTCGAGCAAGTCGTATCAGGATGCTCGTCTTCTGTCCATTCCGGACCTGTTCAGTACGTCAACATATAACTCCTGCATGATTAGTACAGTTTGCCCCCTATCGCCGCTCTACCAGATTGGCGTACTCCTAAATAGGAGAGAGGATTCGAACCTCCACATCGACATTGTAATTAGCCGACTCCACGATATTTTAAGCGCACGGCGAGTTCATAACGCTCGCGCCCCTTGCGGGGAAAATACAGTCGTCAGTCCGGGACGTGACCTGCCTACGTACGCCGATCCCGAGGATCCCGCCCTGGCTTGCGCTCAGAGCTTTCGAGAATTTCTCTTTATACTCTACGTCCAACATCAAGTCGAGCGTAGCGTCTTGAAGCCAATGAATGGCCTCGACCTTGCGAAATCATAGAATTATAATCCCCTCTACGAGGATCTGACTTTCTCCAATAAGTATTGGATCGTTCTTTACTTTTAGCTCTGCCAATCAGCGCCAACGTAGTGAGAATAAGTGCCATGGAAAGTACATAGTTTCCAGGCATTCCGAATATTGTGAATAATAACATGGTTTCGATCTTTTGTGGTTAAAAGATAAAGGGGCCGTCTCATCGAGACGTACCCCAGTACCTTGCGCGTTAAACATCAGAAGTAAGATTCCGGGGGTTGGATAGCCACGCTGTCGGGCTATTCGGGAGCGTCATCGAACTCCGCGCTTCCGTAAAGTATTCGAGACATGAATGGTTTTACGGATCTTTCCTCTTCTTCGTTCTGTTCTTGCACGTATATGTCGTTTTCGGAAGGAGTGATGCTATCACCACCTAACAGCCAGATACCGACTAACATTGATATACTACCGAGGGCGGAAAACAATGATGGTCCGCCAGTCATGATATCGTTCATTATGAATTTTAAGCGATCTGGGAAAATTAGGCTAGCGGCAATAGTTGCCATTACCAATCCTATTCCGATTAATTTCCTTTTCATGGATTATTAGCTAAGGTGCTCTTGTCATGATCAGATATTATCTGCATGAAATCTCAAAGAAATAATTTCTGGAATCTATCCTTGATAGATCCTCCAAGTAGTCTCAGTGGACTACACTCTTATAGTAATTCGAATAAGCGGCCTCCTACCAACTTTCGTTTTCAAAGGGAGGGAACTTAGCGCCCTAACGGGCATAGACGCCTGTACACAAGCCATCTCTCTGTCTACGTCCTTACTAGATTTCACCTAGTAGGACTTATATCAAATTACCAAGAATACGTTCGCGCATCTTACCATAACAGTGTACTTAATCTCAGCCTTTGGACAGCTATATTGATAAGTTCTTATCATGGGGATACTGGGGGTGTTTTTGAATCGTCTTTTGTTCGTGAAAGATAAATTAAAGGGTAAGAACGGCCTCTTATCTGAATGGACCAGCTCTCAAAAACAAACATTACAATGTGATACCGGGCTAAGGTAAGAAAAGACGTGTATCTTAAGCGGCTGACCGCTTAGTATTCTTTTTTTTGACCCAACAATTGTTGTTAGGGTCGAAGGTGTGCAAAGCATTACCAATGGATGCTCTGACTGGATGGGAATCCAGCTTAGAGATTGATAATGCAATAGTTTTTGGTATGGAAAAATTCGCCATTGTCATTTTTGTGCGGTTAATTGAAAACAGGTTAGGACTAACCCCCTCAGTGATTACCGCCATACCTTTTGCGTCGAAGAACTGGGTTCGTCGTGCATTGGGTAAGAAACCAAATTTGTGAAACTCAGAAATGAGAATCGACATTTTGGTGCTCCCGTTTGGAGTACAAAACATTTGAATCCGATCTCTATGAAATCGAAAGTTTGCTGAGCAATTTGGGAAAATTATCTCATTCTCTCCTACAAAATGGTATTGCGGAGGCTCCTCCATTGCTTTGTCATTATACATAACGTGCACTGGAAAATTGTTGACTATCAAGTCAAACATTCCGTTCGGGGCACTCACCTCAGAATTGAGGGTCCCCGAGATGTAATTTAGCGATATCATCGTTTGTCCATTCGGGTTCGTCGTTGAATAATGATACGAGAGATGGTTTGTTATTCCCATTCTCAAGTATCGAGATGAATTTTCTTTGCTTCAACCTGTTCAGCTCCTCTTTAACAACTCTCTTAGGTTGAGGCAAAAGCGTATACCGAAAGAGTTCGACAAAAATATCAGATGATATTTTTTGCTGGTACTCACTTCGATCATGAATCATAGCGACATTATTAAGTACATTAATAATCGCTGCCCGCGCACTATCTGTATCTATCACAACTGTTTTATTTCTGACATTAGGAAGTTGTACACGAACGTACTCAATTTCCTTTTTTGTCAAACACATGATATCTACAGTCTTCTCATCAATTAATCGTCCTGACCCATAAACATTTCCTTCAAACAAAGCAAGGGCCGCAAAGTTGACACTTAATAAATAAGTCGCCAGCTCTTGCTTCGTTTGAACTTCCAATAAGGTCTTAATAAAAGGACTCTTTCTGATGATTCGGTATTTTTCTGGTTCCATGAAAAGATCGTAAGATCTTATGGATCCAAATGATCTCTTTACTCCTCTACGGAGAACAGGAATTTTGTGATCTACGATAAATTTATTCGCCATGTCTTCTTTTTTGCTCCGCGTTGTACGGAATAGATTTGAGAAAAATAATGTTGAAATAAGCCATGTTCAATGAGATACGCAATCGCTGTAGGAGTACGCAAAATCTCATGGGGAAACAAGGTGAACTTGTCATTCACATCTCGTACCCAGGTTTCAATTGGGTTGAGTCTGAACCAGCCGTGGTTGGGGTAACGCTTCTTAAGCGCTTCCATCTCTAACCCGGCCGATTTTTCAATGTACTCGATAGCCTCTAATCTTTTGATTCCTGTCTTCAAGAGACCTTCCTCATAAGCTAACAAACGGATGTTAGAGGCTATGTAAGAATTGTAAACTCCTAAGTAGAAGTCTATAGGCATTTTCCGAGGACTAAGCTTTACACTAATGTCTTTCGGTTCCAACGGGTATTGTTCCTCAAGAATCGTAGGATAACACTCTAAAATAGGAGTGTAAATTCCTGCTCCTTGTAGATTAAGAAAAGATCGAACAGTGCCGATAATTTTCTGGTTAAGTTCCTCGATGCTTTCAGCTTTCATGAACAAGTCATAGTGGTGAAGATCTTGGTTCTTTTCCAAAAAGTTGAACAGCATTGCGTAAGCATTATATAAATGCTCTTGTTTGAGATCAGCCAAATGACTGAGTACGCCTTCCTTTGTGATCATTGAAAATAAATTTGTTTGTTTAAAAATGCTGGATGGAGAGGAATCGAACCTCTCTTAAGACCGTCCATCCAGTGTCGGGCACCATGCTTCCCTATTCAGGTTAGAATCATGGCCGGGGCGGTAACTGCGTCACCACTGTCTTGCACAATAGCTCTCCTTTCGGAGGGGAATCCAAAACTTTCTGTTCCCTAGACCCGTTGCCCTTGGTTGTTACATTGATTGTACAATTTTCTTTACGAATTCCTGTTGATGTGGTTGAAGGGTTTCTAAATAAGTTTCCCATTGCGATTCAGAGACTTTTGATGGATTGACTAGTCTAGCCCAATCCAAAGTATCTGCTCCCGCAAAAACTAAATCCCTTTCTTGTAACATAACAGGGTCGACCAGATAAAGATTTCCTAACAAGTGACTAAACGCAGTCATATTATGAGGATTCTCTGCACGATCTAATGTTAGCAATCCGTTTATCAAATTAAACTTGATAAACTCTTGCTTTGAAAGAACTGCTTTCATGGTTGTTGAATTTAACGTACTGTAAAAACGAATAGGGGCGATCATCGATCACGTCAGGAGATGAACCCGATAAGACACCCGTGTAGGTACCCTTCAGGTGTCTCAACCCTATTCATTAAATTACCCCTAAAGGTTCCGAGGAACACACCCCTCTACCAAGATGAAAACTATGGCGAGGGCAGTAGGGGTTTAAGGCATGACATAAATTTTATGCCACGTATCTTGTCGGAGCATCGCATATAAGGTATTTGCTTGCAAGTAATCTGCATGCATTAACCCTTGTTGCGTGATCCGATACAGGTCAATTTGTGGAGTTTCCGGTTCAACTTCAGCGAAAGCTTGAGAGATGATTCTCCCGTCGAAATCGATTTCCCGAATCTCTACTAATCGACAATGAGGATTTGAAGTACTATACCCCATCTCTTGAGTTATAGCCTCGAATTCCCCATCAAGGTATATTTCGTAACATTCTCCTTCGAGTTCTCCGCCCCAGTTGAGATATATAAAGTTACCTCTCCTTTTGGCTTCAAGACTTGATTTATTAATAGAGAACGCTGAACAATTTTGAGCATAGATTTGACTCAAATGGAATATAGCAATGCCTGTAGGTCCTCGCATCAAAGTAACCGAGAAGGTCACAAATTGATTGGGAGCTGTAGCAAATTGAAATCTGTAAAGCTCTCGCTTTTGATTATCAATCGGTACATAGACATTGCCGAAGAACGCAGATTGGGCGACGAGCGTATCGCCTACCTGAACCTGCGCTGTATCAACCTCAACCTGTATATATTGTACAGGGAGGCCATTTACGCAATCAGACCCCAACAGGGTGACTGACTGAATCTGTGCTGACAACGGCACCAAGGCCAAAAGCAGCATGAATAGTAGCATTAGCTTCTTCATGACAGTACGTAATGGTTTTGTTGTTATTAATATGACAGAAGATTGCATTAATGGTGGTCGCTGCTTCTTCTGCGGTAAGAAGTTTGATAGAATACCCAACGGTATCCATAAACAATCTGCGTATCTCAGCCTTTGTCAGAGCGAGTTCATACAGAAAATGGAGCGCTACGTCTTCGACGAAACACGCAATATTATCTTTCGTTTGCTTAGTATGCATCAGTTATCACTATAAGAAAATGGAAAAGATGAGAATAAAGTCTGCTCAAGTGGGCCGGTTGCTAACATTCCTGGAAACGTAATCCTAGGAAATAAGAAAGGTTTTGGTTTATACTCTTTAAATAACAACCGTCTTTCGTACTCCATCTCCACACAATCTTTGGTGAATTTTTGAAGTGCTGGATGCATTGCGTCTACGCGTATACCGTATCTACGATATATAGTGTTATAATCACTGACCTCATACAACGGATTCGTAATTATCTCGTCCGCTGCCATCGGTGCGTAGACATTTATCACTTGTATAATAAATGCTGTATTGAACATTACTCTATATAATAATCATCTTTCTCATACTTGCCCATCACTCTGATGAACCATATGAACGAAAGAATGGTAGCTCCAAGAGGCCAGCGAAGTTGAATATCAAAGATATCAAATATGCTAGCAGCCAGGAGGGCGGCACTGAAAAGGAGTGCGGCCATACTAATAAAAAATTGAATGTCAGTTCTTTTCATGACTTAAGTGTTAAAGAGAAGGACCCCGAAGGGTCCAACTCAACATGGCGAAAAAAGGATTCTTAGAAGTTGCTTGGGTCAAAAGCAACATCGCGTGCGTGAGCACGAGTGTATTTCCGGATCATCATATAGATCTCACCGAGGTTACTATAAAATTTCTCTTGCTGAGATTCTTCAGCGAGAGGACCGGGGCGATCCATACCTATGATGGTGATACGGAAGGAGAATTCCTGCTTTGTAGGCTCGGGTACTCCAGGTACAAATACAATGATCTCAAGACCTTTGTTTGCGGCCTGGATTTCAGGGATAACAACGTCTTGCAAGAAATTGCGATATTGACTGTCATTCTCAAAAGGGTTTTCAATGAACGTCCCCTCGGGGTTCGAATCATTTCCTTTTGTCAGTCTGAGATGGTCCTTGAGGAGGACGGGTTTCTTAACTCCGAAACATGGTTTGCCTTCGAATCCAAAGCTGCCAAAGCGGCCTTTAAGGGACTCTCTGCGAATTTCGGTGTTAATAGCATTGTCTTGGTCGACGGGAATCACTTTTGATGTCATGATTGAGAAAATTAAATTAATTAATAATGATAAAAGATATAGGGTGGTCCGAATGACCACCCTATGTAAAAAAGAACTAAAATTTCATTTTGAAGCAATCCCATCTACTTTCTTTTGCCGATGTCTTTCGACGTTCAAAAGTATTTGGTGAGCATATGTTTTGAGGAACTCTATTCCGAGCTCCTCACCTCTTGTTTCAAGTTCATCCATCACATCATCAGCAGCCCAGGCTTTTGCTGAGTCCATGACTGCTAATAGTTGTTCAGGAGTCGGGCGCTTTGTTGCCGCGAATGCAGAAGGGTACTTGCGCTGAACATGGGCTTCGATGTCGAATATGGTAACTTTACCATCTCTATCTTCATCAAGGCCAATGTTCTGCTTGTATGCTTTTGACGGAGACGCATATAACACATATGTGTTAAAATCCCTCCCCCACCTCTTTACCCCAGGATGTTTTAATCGCTGAGCAGCGAAATAACTCTGAGCATTTAATGCCTTTGGGTATAGTACGGCGAGGTACGTATCTGTCAAATTTTCTAACGGTCTGTAACGTCGTTTAACAAGATCAAAATACTTATAAACATAATCCAATTGTTCTTCATGGGTCATCTCTTTAAGTCGTTTGGTCGTTGTTCCAAGTTCCTTCGCGGTCTTTGGCATCCACTGAATTAATCCAGTGGCACCACTACCTTTCAGGTTTTCTACATTCTTATCAAATTTAGACTCATTGTACATAACGGCCATAAGCCATTCTGGTTGTACATCTAAATCTGTAGCAACATCTCGTACTTTATCAGAGAAACCGTCTGTGTCTAAGACAAAGTATGAAGCCTGCTCTATCAAATAGAGTGGCTCCTCAAAGTGGGTTTTGAAACTTATGTTACCCAACCCTACAAGAAAAAGAACTGCGAGCAAGATACCAGAAACACGTCCTGTGAATCTGGTGGACACTGTTGTGTCAGTTGTTACAAGTTTCATAATAAATGAATTTTTAGTAAAAATAGAGCACGTGGTAGGATTCGAACCTACATCGTTCCCAACTAGGAAACTGAGAGACTATCAGCACCTAGCAACCTTACAGTCAGTTGAAGGGCGCTCTGGTTTCCGATTGAGCTACACGTGCAGAAAAACCTTTATGCTAGCGAGATTCTCTGCCTAGTCATAAAGGTACAAATTACGGCCAGACTATGACACTAATGCCTAGTTGGTCGACTGGTTTGGAAAAATTGGAGTGGAGCATTACGTTATGTAATGGATCTCTTCATATTCTTTATGTCTAGTAAAGAATTGACTCGCGACCGCCCATAAATAGGCATTCTCTCTGAAGTAGAGAGTTTCCTTATCCTCAGGGTATACCTGCTGATCTTTAGGAATGTCTTGCTGCAAGTAATGAGAGATCTTCAATATCATGGTGGGTGTGAACTCAAGATGAGTTTCACTCATGAGATTCATGATTGTCCCAATTTGTTTGGGTTCTAACCACACACCATGATTCTCGTCTATCCAAATGGCATCTGCGATTTCAATTGGATCTGTGAGAAGATGTTGCTTCTCAATCGCAAGATTTGCGATCGTTTTTACAATAAATAATGCTTGATGGTCCATGCTATACAAAGTTGAGGTTGGAGTAACGAGAGTGAATTGAGCGGGTCTGTCCATTGTCCAGAACAACGAAAGGTTTGAGATCTGGCCCAACAACCAGATTACCCCATTTGTCACCTCTTTGAGTGGCAACATTCGTCATTTTTGTACGGAAGGTCCCTTTCCCCTTCTTTCGTTTCCAAACTTTGTCTTTTGCAATTTTGTCATATTTCAACTCCATGAGTTGGATATGAGGTACACCGTCAAGGTGTACTAATCTTACGTTTTTCGTGTCAGCCATGTGATAAAAATTGTTTGATTTTATTTTTATTTCGAAATCCAAATTTTGGTACAAGAGTAATTCCCCACGCACTTGGTCCAACTTTCCAAAAGTTATCAGGACTAAAATACGTATGGTGGTATGATATACTGTCAATATCTACTGTTCCGCCAATAAAGGCAGGGTTAGCTTCAATCAATATCTTACCTTGAACACTATAAAGGTTGAAAGCACGGTATGTACCGTCTTTCTTTTTACCAAGAAAACACCAGTCATCATTCGCAAAGAAGAATACAGAAGTAAAATCTTTAAGAACTACCTGGATGTCTTTCATATATACATCTAATATGACCGTTTCCTCATACTCATCATAGATGACCATGTTGTTAGAGTCATATGCAAAGATACATAGGTTGCCATTGATTTGGATGTAGAACCAATATTGGAGTTGGTCTAATCCTTCTCGAATGAGTGTTCCCTCATCTGAGATGATAGTATTAGTTATTTTTACCATAAGTATAGTAGTGGAGACCTCCTAAGAGGCCTCCTTACTACTCCAGGTTAAGCTGCCTTGGCCTGCTGAGATTTCTCAGCAAGAGAAGACATTTGTACTACCTTAGTCACCTTACCTTCTTCGATAGGCTTAAATCCACGTGCCTTTTGAGCAGCATAGATCTTACCCAACTCCTTGGACTTAGCCTTACGCTTTGCAGCAGTTTTGGCTTTGATCCAGGCTTTATACAAACCTTTTCTCTTCAGACGAGCGATCTTCTCCTTCTGCACCTGCTTCATGTAAAGCTCGGAGGCAGTCGGGTAGACCTTTTCAGGCTTATAGATGTCTCGTTTCTTCACAGTACCCTCATGCTGAGTAATACCGGGCTGAAGATGTTCGCCTTCCACACGAGGATTCTTGCGTTCGCTCTGGATAAACATCCAAAGTTTCTTGCCGAATTTCTTCAGTTTCTTGGGAACATTGAGGGGGAAGCTGATCTGCTTACCAAGTTTCTTCTTCGTGAGAAGGCGAATCTCAGGCAGAGCCAGTTCGATTACCTGTGGGTATTCTGCATCGACGTTAAGTCCTGTGATGCGTTTCCAGGATTTCTCTTTGATCTCGTTCTCCTTGGGAGCTCTAGAGATCTCAAATTTATATTTCTTAATCTTTTTCATCTTGAGTATGATTTTGATTTTAAGTGTTAAAAAAGTAGGAATGGGGGACGGAATTGAACCGCCGACATTACGGTGTTGAGCCGTACGCACTGCCACGACTGTGCTACCCATTCCAATATCTTTGCGGAGCCGAGGGGATTCGAACCCCTGTCATCCTAGAATTACGAAGCGCTTTGTATAAGCTACACGTATTAGCCCTGTCTAGAATCAGACTAACAAGAGGTCGAAAGACTTCATCTTCAACTAGGCTAACCGTGTAAGCCAATACGCAGGCCCCGTATAGAGGCGCCTCCGGGGTTCGAACCCGGATCCTACTGGTCACCAGACCAGTGCTCTTGCCCATTGAGCTAAGGCGCCAAAACCCACCCCCTAATTAGGTATGCACTTTACATGTGAAAGGCGGAGGTGGATTCAGTTACGAAGGGTTATATCAATAATCTTCGTCATCCCACTCGATAGTAACCGTATCCGATTTAACCGGAGCCGGACTATCAAGGACGGGACTATCTTTTTCCTCAAGCATTGCATAGAGATCGGCCAAACTTACAGGAAGTTCAGGTAACTCATACTTGAAGAGAAGGTCATGAGCTTTATCCTCCGTGTAGAACGGAAGATTGACGAAAGAACGCATACGTCCTTTGCGGCTCATAGCCTCGTGGATATTATCAATGATGTCATCTCCTTCACGGTTTGAAGTGATCAGGATAGACACATTATATTTTCCAAGGAGGGACAGGATACCATCACCAACATTCAACATAGCTTGAGTAGCTTTGTCAAAGATTTCCTCACCGTTTTCAACAATGAGACATACGTGGCTACGATACGCATCCTTAAGGTAAGATACGATTGCCTCAAGATCAACAGCTGGGTCAATCTTAGGGTAAACGAAACGAACACCGTTGTCTAGTTCTTGGGCAAGTGCCGTAATGAAACTAGTCTTACCTGTACCAGGAGGCCCGTGAAGGACGTGGATTCCGCCTTTAGGGATCTCTCTACAGAGACCCTTGAATGCTTCTTCTGTTCCTTCATTATAGAAGTCAAAGTTTAGAGATCTTACTCTCAGATCTTTTCGTTCTGTACATAGACCTATCATTGGCTTGAGATCCAATACATCAAGTCTCGTAGAGCCTTGACGCTGAGGTCTAACGTATTTGTTTGCGCCTGTGAGGGCGACGAATTTATTAGTAATTTCTTCGAACGTTTGCTGCACTAAAGAGAGTATCTTTACTCCGTAAACACAACCACTCTCTGATTCAGTATCATAACTAAGACGATATATCTCAGTCTCATGTCTGAAACAGGCAGAAGTGATGTCTCCATCACTATTATAGGAAATAGGATCTGCAACCACATCCATTTTTTCAGGAAAGGTTACATTCTCATATTGTCCAATCCAATAAGAGTATGGTGTTTTTTCAGTATGCGCAATCGCATCAGTGAACGGGAGGAAATCCCGTATCTCGGTCATTAGATTAATATCAAACATTAAAATTCAGTAATTAAAGACGGACAGCCCCGAAAGGCCGTCCATGATCGACTCTTCCCTACAAGGAAGAATTAGTATGTGTGTAAACAAAGAACGATAAAAACCATAGAGACACTTAGATCTCTATGATTGCGTACTAAGATGCAATAGTACGGTAAGGTTTAAGAACCCCGCAGGCCACATAGGCGTTAACCGCAATGGTACCCAAGTTACGCTTAGGCTTCTATACAACATAGAATTGCTGCGGGGGGCCATCGACGACCTAATTTTTAGGTATCTCTTGTCCACAATGAGGACATCTCGGAGCCTGTTCGGCTGAACTACCTGTCAACTGAACATTGTCTTCGTTGAACAGCTCAAATTCTGCTCCTGATTCAGTCAACGAATCAAAGGTGAACTTAAACCCATGTCTAGATGGGAACTCTGATGGGACTTCGTCAACAATCTTTTTAGCCTCCTTAAGGCCTAACCCAGTAAGAACTTTTACACTCTTTACTACATTAAGCTTTCTGTTGCTAAAGCTTTTAAGTTGAACGATTATTGTCTCAGTGACAATCGGGGTGTTTGAAGAATCCATGTATAATAATGATTAATGATTTCTTCTTGGACCTCTCCTTCTACTTCTTGGCTTAGAAGCTGGTCGAATAACGACAGGAGAGTCATTTTGTTGACTAAATCTGAAATCAATTCTGATCTCATCATAAATAACAAAAGTAGATAATTTTGAAAAGTGACGAACCTTGGTTCGGACTCCTTTTTCAGTTAGAAGTCTAACAGCCTTCTCGGCCTGCTGTTTATGGCATGTGACCTGAGCAAATCCTTTATGATGCTCAGCTATGTACACAACGTTGATTTTTAAACCGTAAAATGAAATGGTCATTGAATTGAGATTGAAGAAAAGGGAGCGTGCCTCTTGGTTTGCCCTGTTGGACACCTCGAGTATGTCTCCCTAATGCAGGTTGGCTAGCTTCTCTAATTTCTTGAATAGTTTACCAATTAAAACTATTAGTAACGCTAGTCCTCCTATCCATCCTACATAAAGTAAGATCTTTAGAATGAGAACTTTGGTTTCAAGGGTTGACGCTACTACCACAAACGCCCCAATAGAACGAAAGCAAGTAGGTACTTCGATAAGTAATACTAAGTATAATATTACTAACAGATAGATATAGAGTCTCTTACGTTTCATAGAAACCGCGGAAGGAGTCGAACCTTCAGAGCAGTGCTGCTAGGAATCCCACACACATTGTGGGCCCATAACGACTTACTCACTCCTAATGTACGATAAGGAGACCCAGCACACGGTCCAAATATTAAGGCGGTGTCCCGCGGACACGATGGAGCATCGACTATCGGCTGTCGAGTCCCGCCCTAAATTTTATAGAATAGAGAAGGAGGCAAGTCATAAATGTAACTTTCCGTCCCTGCAAATTGCAGTTTCCATCCCATGTCATATACGAATGCAACAGTACAGAGAGTGATGTCCATATCTTCATTGAAGATAATGAGCTGTCCTCTATGTTTTGGAAATGCCTTGCTAAGTTTTTTGGGAGTCATTGGCTTACCATTAAGCTTAACAATTAATCTGAGGAGCTTTGTCTGTCTAAAAGCCATATTTCTTAGGCCCTTGAGCTCTCTATTTCTTGATATAATAACTAATACCAGAAATACAATTGTTACAAGTAATGAAAATGTCAACATGATATAATGAATTTAAAGATTAAAAAATAAAATCAACTCGGTTCAGGGTTTATTGGGTTGTGGTAAACAGAAGGTCCAGATAATTTTTCCTTCTGTTCCAGTCCTTAACCAAGAGGTCTGTCGCCAAAAATTGACACCAACACTTAACAGACCTTTCACCTCACTCACTAACCTAGCTTGTACTCGGGTGAGTACTGCCATAATATCTTGTGTATTTCCATAAAATCCTTCTCCCCGAAGGAAGAAGGATTAGGATTAATAGAAATGAGTTGTAGGTTACATTTCTAACTAAGTCAGAATACAGCGTAATGCCGTATTCGTGTTCTCTTTTTACTCCGCGGTTTAGGCGCAGTAATTAGTGAACGAGTGCGTTCATGGTTGTTGACCGCAGGGTCTATCCACATACTATGCCACTCTAGCATAAATATGAATACCCCTACAATTATGGAAATACACATATTCCTAAAAACCCGTCATTAACCAATGAAAGCTGCCTGCCCTCTCCATGGTTATACGTTAATTAATAAAAGAACGTATTGACGGGTCCTTTCTTGATCCCCCGGCAGGATTCGAACCTGCAATCTCTGAGTACCAACCCAGTGCATTGAGCCATTAATGCTATCGGGGGTTGCGCATGGTTAGCGCTCTACCCTGGTACCTTTGCCAGTACCTTCTTTCGGGTAGTGTCAGCCTCTTCCTGCTGTTTCTTCTGAGCTGCTTCATCCTCAAGGAGGATTTGCATCTCATACTTCCGCTTCCATCTTCTTAATACTTTGAGCTCCTTCTGGTCGACTGCGCTCGTACTATCCTTTAACCTAGTCATACGATCTTCTACTCTTCCAAGTGCTACGGAAGCATCTACAAGAACAGCAGTTCGTAAATGAGATTGAGATAGAGTGGATACAGGTATGTATTCGAATACTTCCTCTCCTGAGTCTTCGTTTACTCCAAGAGAGACACGGAAACCAAGAGTTCCTGCATAATCTACCAACCGTCCCTTGGTTGATTTTCCCTCAACATAGTGAGGTTGCGTAAGGTTGATCGGGAATTTGGATGGTACTCCATTATCATCAATGATAACGAGGCGATCTGGGTTCCGGAACAATACATTTACTTTCTTCATGGTATCAAGAATTAAATATTGAAAAGATTTGATAAAAGCCAAAGAAACGAGATCATCGATCAAGTTTCAATGACTGTGCATGCAGATAGCATTGCACTTTCCAATCACTGTAATCTTTGTAGGTCCTCAAAGAATGTTGAGATTCCTGAATGCAGCGTATGGTTTTGAGTCTGCACTTCGAATATCATGTTATGCTGTTTAAGGCGTTCACATGTTGCTAGTACAAACTGTGGGGCACAATGAGTGAGCTTTTGCTCGAACTCAACAAGGGTCATATTGAATGCTTCCGCACATAACCTCTTGTTCCCATAGATAATACGAATTGTCATCGGTAACCGTCTTTAAACTTATAACGCTTGTTGCGCTTATATGTTTTGCCTTTTAGGTTACATGATGTAAGGCATTCGTTGATTCGAGAACACACCTTCTTAGGTATGTTCTTTTTGATGTATCCTCCTTTACGAATAAGCTTATGTGCTTTCTTTTTAGAGAGACCTGTAATCTCTATAATAAGATGCACTTGCTTCTTTGTTGGCTTAGTGGATACTATCTTGAGGTGGAAATGATGTCCGGGGTAATTTTCCATGATCATCAAGTAATCTTTGGATTCTAATTTCTTGAGCCTGGATCTGGTTTTCCAGACGAGCGATAGTCTTACCTGCTTCTTGAATGATATCATCCTTGATCCATTGCTCCAGTCCGTATGATAACGAGAGGAAACCAAGGGCTATGAAGCAACAAAAGCCGGTGAACTCGGGTTTATAGAGAGTAAAGACAATCAAAAACACCGCAGTCCAAATAGATATGGTGGATATTCTATTTTTCATAAAGCCTTAATACTTTTGATCTTTTTCAGGATTTGTTTCACTTCTTCTAGGGCAAACGCGATGTCCTCGCCTGTATGGTCATTGGACACGGTAAGAGTTACTAGTACTTCACCATCAGTATCGGAGTAACAGAGCTCCTCTATTCGAGGATCATGCTCTTTCATCATTGATGAATCGTAAAGGAATTTTACTTTCATGATAATTAATTGATTAAGAAAGAGCGCGATGTCGGGGAGACACCACGCTCAATACAAGCTGATAATCCAAAACTTACTTCTTGGGGTCACTAGGCTTTGCAAGCCATGACATGAGTCTTCCTGCTCTTGTAGCGTTGTCTGCGAGAAACTCAACATCTTTCTTTGAAAGAAAGAAGAGAGAATAATTACCTTTAACGTCTCTTGCTCTCAGAACACACGCTGATGGTGATTCATTTGTGATCATCGCAGCTACATTAGGATGTTCTGCTTGATGAGTGAGATAAAGACAATAGAGGTGATCATGAATCTCATCAAGATCAGGAGCATTAGTGGGATTGTTAGCAACAGTAGTTACAACAATAGCATCGATCTCATCTCGATACTGGTCATACCAGTCTGTGAAGTTGAGAGTTTCTGCGTTTTTTGGGTACTTGATTGGCCGGTAATTCTGTGCCATGATAAAAATGTTTGTTGGTTGAACATGTGGGTTAAAAACAGCAGGAGGGGAAAAACATAAAACCCCTCCCTTAATTTGCTGTCTTCTAATAGCCCTAATAGTAAAAACGAAGGGAGTTCTGGGCTCCCACCATTAAGAGGATTAGTACTCATTGAGTACTTTCATACCGTGGGGATCATCCTCATTAGAATCCTCCACAACTTCTTCGACAGCCACTATTCTCATCTTTGCGGAATTAAAGTGGGTCTCCGAGAAGATGACCCACCCCTCTTGCTTGGGGTAGGCATCTCTGATCATCTAAACAAAAATACTAAAGGACTGATCAATTTGACCAGCCCTAAAGTCACTATGTGATTTTTGAGCGATTATTGCTCAAGCTGATGGGTTACATCAGTTACGTTGTCCATTGACTGGGTGAGAGCTGCTTTTCTTGCTACCAAGTACTTCCGAGCACTACTGTTTTCAGGAAGCTTTGTGAGTTGCGCATCAATCAGGTTCAGTTGATCAATGGTTGAGCTGATCTGGACTTTACCGAGCTTACTGGCTAATGCCAGCTGAGCATCCACTTTGGACATGTTGTCCGCGTGGTTGATCTTGATTTGAGAAGCTGTGCTACGCTGAGCTTTACGCTCCTCTTTGTAGCTCTCCTCTGCATCAATCCAATCGGTAGCCTCACACCACTCCAGTGAAGGGATGTTCACGTCGAAATCGATTCTGGATGAATCAATGATCTCAATGGTGCCTCCTCCGTGAAGTGGACGCTCTGACGTGGTGATTCCTGGCACTTGGCATGTAGCCATAGCTTTCAGGTATCCACCTGAGTCGGGGAGCTTCTTCATCAGGAGCGTCATCAGGGTATCCTGACGTTGGTAGGTTGCATCAGCGGCCTTCTGCTCATCCTCCATTTCTTCCTGCTTTTTCGGTAGGTTTTCGTGGATCCACAGGTCTTTGGTTGTACGAATGATTCTGGCTGTGCCGTCATCATCAGTTTCACCAATTACCATGGCTTGGATGAGGAAGTTTTCCGATCCTGCTTTAGGGCGAACCCAAGCGAACTGACCAGTTTTGCGCTTGATGACCTTCATGGTTACTTCAGTCTCACGACCACGATTTTGGACTTCGGCTTCCTGCACCTCGTAAGCTGGGCTTTGAGGATTGGTAGGCTGGTAGTACAGGCGACCATTCAGGCGCTTAACTGTTCCGGGTTTGTGGTCTCCCATGTCAGGATTCTCTTCAGAGGGCGTCTCTGGGTTGAGAGCTGTCTGAATGTCATCAATCAAATCCATGAGAGAATCGTGATCGGTTTCATCGTACTGGTCCATTTGCAGGCCAGTGGTAGTACCTTCTGAAAGGAGAGCCATAAGAGCTTCAGCTTTTGCGGCTTGCTCCTCTGCTGTGGAGGTATCGTCTGCCATGAGGGCTACTTTGAGTGCCACAAGCTTGTCTTTCTGCTCCTGAGTGGGTTGTGCAACTAATAATTCGGTAAACATGTTTAATAAGGATTAAATGAATGATAAAAGTTTGCAAAAGAACGTGTCTATCTATTTCTGATTTTCAAAAGGAATAGAAAGAATGATATCATGACTGCAATTGCAGGTATGACTCCAATTATTTCAGGCATATGTAGGATAAAGTGTCCTATACGTGCCCAAATATTCCCGCTAATAGATGGCAGGGCGTACCCTAACGCTATTAAAGGGATGATCAAAAAGGGTATACTTTTTTTATCCATGGTTTTTACGGGGTTTGCGGTTAAGGGCATAAATGTAAGCTATGATACATGCCACAACAATAATAGTCATAAGTTCTATTTTAACGGATTGGATGATCAGCGCATCTAAATGAACGGAGTGACTTAACAGCATTCCCGTGCGCCAAAAGCGGGAATAACCCAACCCTGCTATGAAAGCGAAGGGAAGAAGTCCGTATTTAACGAGGGTCCTGTCGGGAGTAGGCGTAATTAACGTCTGCGGCCCTAAAAAAAGGGGCCGAAGCCCCTCCTTAATTAAACTTTTGATATTGCCTCTGCAGGCAAGAGTATTTCAGGATACCCATCCTCGTGTTTCATTATGACGTCTTTACCATCATAAGTCATTCTTGCAAGCTTCTCCATGATTACATGGAAGCGATCAGTGCTAATCATAACCACTGTACCACCACCCCAATCACGGCAATGCGCGTCAATCCACTCTCTCGACACGGTGTTTACTACTTCACCATTAGAAAGACATAGATACTCTCCAGTCTTTTTTATGGGATAGAATACAAAACCTTTACGGTAATCAATAATTAGTTTCATAGTTTTATAGTTTAAATGTTATTTCCTCTTGATTAGCTAAGACTATGCAGACACTGATGGTGTGTCCAAAATCTTACACTCCGGATACCGTTATGCTCAAGCCTCATATTATGCTTTTCGCAAAACTTACATAGCTTCTCTAGGTCATCTACAGATGATAGTCTAAACTCATCAGGTGACCCCGGCTCAAAGTACTCACATTGTACCTCAAACACGTCTGTTTTCATTATGAATTTTAGTGTCATAAGTCTAAATGCTGGTCTAATATTTCAGCACATTTCTTATCTTCATCGTACTCAAGTATCTCAGGCGATACATCGTGGTCAATCTCAGTGTGTTTATCAGTACACAGTCTGTGCTCCTGATAAAATGGCATGAGTGTTAATCCTTCCTTACCTCGTAAGTGTTGGATCTGTAGCTTACACTCATTACAAAAGCTTACCATGATTGGTCCCATATTAAATTACTTAAAAAGTATCTCGTCAAATTTACTTTCAAGTATAGATATACACATCCATACATTACCATCATCCTCTTCCTTAGGTCCGCACCACTCTAAATGATGCAGTCCGGTCTCATTAGCCACAAACTTACGCCCTAGCTTAGATAACTGCTGAAGCATGTTCCCATACTTCTTATCAGTTAATGGGGCAGCAATAGATATTTCCACATCACCACTGCGCAGTTCCTTTCGTTCAATTACCCAGCTCTTGTTCTTCTTGATATCAATAGAAGGTTTAAGATCTAGCCTACTAATACCGTAGAGTGTCCGATCCTCTACCGCACATATTCTCACCTGCTTTCGTTCGTATAAACACTCAGCAGCTCTCTCATTAAGTTGAGCAAACTGTTGATATGAATACTTAACAAACCGTTCAGGGTTAACAACGAAATCAGGAAAGCACTCATCCCCAATATCACCCTTTCTGCTGATACCAATATACGTGCCCTTATTTCTACCCTCTTTCTGAAGATAATAAATGTTGGCATTGTACCTGTCTACTAATACTTCTGGTTTTATCATGATTATAAATGGTTGTAGAGCCCCTCCGAAGAGAGGCTCTGGGTTAAACTTAAATATCTCCTATTTTCATCCAAAGGTCATAGGCGTTGATGAATTGATCCTCCTCAGTCATACCACGAGCCCTCATCCAGTCTTTGAACTCTTCATAGGTGTGCTCAACAGTACAGAATGCTCCTTCAGAAATACACATACTAGGCCAACCACCCATATAGTATAGATCACGCGGTGCAACTAACTCCCAAGAGTTCTGGAATGCCATGTAGTCAAATTGACCATTGTAAACAAACTTATCATGGTTTAATCCAACCATGGCTCCGAAGAGACGTACATGTGTTTCTTTATATGCCTCCGCCGCAAGATTCGCTTTACGTATTGCTAACTCCCGCTCAGCATCTTGCCACCTCTCCGTCTCTTGATCCTCTTCAGACATAGCCCAGAAGTCCAGACCTTGCTCATCACACTCGTTTTTTTCTCCCTGACAAGTATAACACAGGGTTGTTTCGAAACCTTCTAAAGGCTCGCCACAATTTCTACATTTGTCACTCATAATTATTAAAATGGTAATTCTTTATACGTCCAATAGTCACATACATTCTCTTCAGTAACAATATCTGCATGATCACACATCCAGTCATCAATTGCAGTCTCAGTTAACTTTGAGAATATTGGGGTGTTGGGCCACTCTGCTTGAGGAAGCCTGACTCTCCAATCCTCATACCTCCACACTACACTAGGTAGATTTGGTCCAAACATCGGTTGGGTCTTCACTAACCAATTGCGATAAGCAATCTTAGAGGCCTCAATATCACAGTATGACCCCATAGGCAAGGAGTGCTGCCAAGGACACTCGTGTAAGTCCCATCTACTATTATCATACAGCGCACTGTCCCAGAACGCCTCGTTATCTTGAGGGTTCCATCTCACATAGCCGTTATAGCATATACACAAATCCTCATGAAAATCAGGAGGACATGGAGCTATCTCATTGACTGGAGGTCCAACATAGAGCGTTTGACTCATTGCGGCCTCTTCACATCTATGGCAACAACAGTCTGGTTCATCAGTACATGGACCTCCTACTGCCTTTTGCTCATTAATATATTCCCACATGTGTTCATCCATAGGTGGAGCTAGGATAGCATCAGGCTGCGTGTCCTTCCAGTCTTGTTCAGCTGAAAGCTGCTCTAAGTACATGTTGTTACACTCACTAGAGCATAACTCATAAGGGTCACATGGTTCTTCATCAGCCACATCAGGATCTTCTCCATGATAGTAAGCCTCTAATCCTCCAGCATCAATGATGGCTTGTTCTATTCTTGCTTCCCTCATCATCTTAGGTACATCATACATCTGCTTGAATAGATCTAGTACATCACTACGAGTTGGTTCATGAACATTGTGTCCTTCAGGTGTAGTCACCAAGCTAGCCGAGTAGCTGCCTGGGTCTATTTCAACACAATACAATGCTCCAAGATACTCCACTGTTGGCAAAGGCCCCCAATATTTCTCTTCCTCAGTCATGTCTGCTTCCATAGCTTCCATAACTTGTTTATAGAAATTATCAGTGTTATCTTTCCACAAACAATACAGTGCTTCCCATGTTATCTCCTTTATGGGGATGTTACAGTAGCTCATAGCTAGTTCAATAAAGCGAGTGTCTCCAAACTCTTGGTCAAGGAGTACCTTAAATTGCACCATCTCCCAAGGACTGGTCTTCTCAGGTACAACAAAGTCTAGACCTACGCCCATCTCTAGCTTACGTCTGCCGTTCTCGTTACCCCATACTTCACAGTGGTGGTCCTGGAACTT
>Ga0208645_1000267_pt1 | contig 64443 bp, 56 predicted proteins | sample VirMetDEL_Sep_01_FD_184519 | JGI IMG/M metagenome (GOLD analysis project Ga0208645, IMG submission 184519) | Aqueous microbial communities from the Delaware River and Bay under freshwater to marine salinity gradient to study organic matter... | ecosystem: Environmental > Aquatic > Marine >... | reverse complement strand
CAGTATTTTTCGCGGCGAATCTATCGGCGCCGACGGCCAGACTATCGGTGAGGTGGTGTTCAATACCGCCATGACCGGCTATCAGGAAATCCTCACCGATCCTTCCTATGCCAAGCAAATCGTCACCCTGACCTACCCGCACGTTGGGAATACCGGCACAACCCCAGAGGACGCTGAATCCTGGAAGGTTTGGGCTGCCGGGCTGGTGATCCGCGACCTGCCTCTTATCGCGAGCAGCTGGCGCGACAAGCAGTCTCTGCCGGATTACCTCAAGGCCAACGGTACCGTGGCCATTGCTGGCATCGACACCCGCCGCCTGACCCGTATTCTGCGTGAGAAAGGCGCTCAGGATGGCTGCATCCTGGCGGGAGATGATGCAACCGAAGAGAAGGCGCTTGAGCTGGCGCGCAGCTTCCCCGGCCTCAAGGGCATGGACCTGGCCAAGGAGGTCAGCGTCAAGGAGCGCTACGAGTGGCGCTCGAGCGTCTGGTGCTTGGATAATGATGGTCATGCCGAGGTGCCTGCCAGCGAGCTGCCATACCATGTTGTCGCCTTCGACTATGGCGTGAAGTACAACATCCTGCGCATGCTGGTCGCGCGCGGCTGCCGTGTCACTGTATTGCCGGCCCAGTCACCGGCCAGCGATGCGCTCGCCCTGAATCCGGACGGCGTATTCCTCGCCAACGGCCCAGGTGATCCTGAACCCTGTGATTACGCGATCAAGGCCATTCAGGAAGTGCTTGAAACGGACATACCGGTATTCGGCATCTGCCTTGGTCACCAGCTGTTGGCCCTGGCCTCAGGCGCCAAGACGGTGAAAATGCCTAACGGTCACCATGGGGCCAACCATCCGGTACAGGACCTCGATACCGGCGTGGTGATGATCACCAGCCAGAACCATGGCTTTGCCGTGGACGAAGCCAGCCTGCCGAGCAATTTGCGAGCGACGCACAAGTCGCTGTTCGACGGCACGCTGCAGGGCATTGAGCGCACCGACAAGGTCGCCTTCAGTTTCCAGGGTCATCCTGAGGCTAGCCCGGGGCCGCATGATGTAGCGCCGCTGTTTGATCGCTTCATCGACGCCATGGCCAAGCGCCGCTAAGCCCGCCGAGCACAGAATTCGAGAGAGACCATGCCAAAACGTACAGACATCAAAAGCATTCTGATCCTCGGCGCTGGCCCGATTGTTATCGGTCAGGCGTGCGAGTTCGATTATTCCGGCGCGCAGGCGTGCAAGGCGCTGCGCGAAGAAGGGTTCCGGGTCATCCTGGTCAACTCCAACCCGGCGACCATCATGACCGACCCGGCCATGGCAGATGCGACCTACATCGAGCCGATCAAGTGGGCCACCGTCGCCAAGATTATCGAGAAGGAGCGGCCTGACGCGCTGCTGCCAACCATGGGCGGCCAGACAGCGCTGAACTGCGCGCTAGACCTGGAAAAGCACGGCATCCTGGAGAAGTTTGGCGTCGAGATGATCGGTGCCAACGCCGACACTATCGACAAGGCCGAAGACCGCTCACGCTTCGACAAGGCGATGAAGAACATTGGCCTGGCGTGCCCGGTTTCCGGCATCGCGCACAACATGGACGAAGCCTACGGCGTCCTCGAGAAAGTCGGCTTCCCCTGCATCATTCGCCCTTCGTTCACCATGGGTGGCACCGGCGGCGGTATTGCCTACAACCGTGAAGAGTTCGAGGAAATCTGCGCCCGCGGTCTGGACCTGTCGCCGACCAGCGAGCTGCTGATCGACGAGTCGCTGATCGGCTGGAAGGAATACGAGATGGAGGTGGTCCGCGACAAGAAGGACAACTGCATCATCGTCTGTGCCATCGAAAACTTCGATCCGATGGGTGTGCACACCGGTGACTCCATCACCGTCGCCCCGGCGCAAACTCTGACGGACAAGGAATATCAGATCCTGCGTAATGCATCCCTGGCGGTGCTGCGCGAGATCGGCGTGGAAACCGGCGGTTCCAACGTGCAGTTCGGGATCTGCCCGAGCACCGGCCGCATGGTCGTGATCGAGATGAACCCGCGTGTTTCGCGTTCCTCGGCGCTGGCTTCTAAGGCCACCGGCTTCCCGATCGCCAAGATCGCGGCCAAGCTGGCTGTGGGCTACACCCTCGATGAGCTGCAGAACGACATCACTGGCGGTCGCACTCCGGCGTCCTTCGAGCCCGCCATCGATTACGTTGTGACGAAGATTCCGCGTTTTGCGTTTGAGAAATTCCCCAAGGCCGATGCGCGGCTGACCACCCAGATGAAGTCTGTCGGTGAGGTCATGGCCATCGGTCGTACCTTCCAGGAATCGGTACAGAAGGCACTTCGCGGTCTGGAGGTGGGTGTATCCGGCTTCGATCCGAAGCTTGATCTGGCTGATCCGGAAAGCGAGGGCACGCTCAAACGCGAGCTTACTGTGCCGGGTGCAGATCGCATCTGGTATCTGGCCGACGCTTTCCGTGCTGGAAAGTCGGTTGCCGAAGTCTTCGATCTGACACGGATCGATGAGTGGTTCCTGGTGCAGATCGAGGATCTGATTAAGGAGGAGGAACGGATCAAGACCATGGGCTTGTCCAGCATCGATCGCGATGTGATGTACAAGCTCAAGCGAAAGGGCTTTTCCGACGCGCGGCTGGCCAAGCTGCTCGGCGTGACCGAAAAGAACCTGCGGGCCCATCGCCACAAGCTCAAGGTGCTGCCGGTCTACAAGCGCGTTGACACCTGCGCCGCCGAATTCGCCACCGACACAGCCTACATGTATTCGACCTACGAGGAAGAATGCGAGGCCAATCCGTCGAGTCGCGACAAGATCATGATTCTCGGTGGCGGACCGAACCGTATCGGTCAGGGCATCGAGTTCGACTACTGCTGCGTACATGCCGCGCTGGCGCTGCGTGACGATGGCTATGAAACCATCATGGTCAATTGCAACCCTGAGACCGTTTCCACTGACTACGACACGTCAGATCGTCTGTACTTCGAGCCGGTAACCCTGGAAGACGTATTAGAAATCGTCCGTGTTGAGCAGCCTAAGGGCGTGATCGTGCAGTATGGCGGTCAGACTCCGCTGAAGCTGGCTCGTGCTCTGGAAGAAGCGGGTGTGCCAATCATCGGTACCAGTCCTGACTCCATCGACCGAGCCGAAGATCGCGAGCGCTTCCAGCAGATGGTCGAGCGCCTGAACCTGCGCCAGCCACCAAACGCTACAGCCCGTAGCGAAGAAGAGGCTCTCGCCGCCTCGAAAGTGATCGGTTATCCGCTGGTGGTGCGTCCGTCTTATGTACTCGGCGGTAGGGCGATGGAAATTGTCTACCAGGAAGAAGAGCTCAAGCGCTACATGCGCGAAGCGGTGAAGGTGTCGAATGACAGTCCGGTGCTGCTCGATCACTTCCTTAACTGCGCTATCGAAGTTGATATCGACGCGGTGTGCGACGGCGAACACGTGGTTATTGGCGCGATCATGCAGCACATCGAGCAGGCTGGCGTACACTCGGGCGACTCTGCCTGTTCCTTGCCGCCTTACTCTTTGCCGCCGCATATCCAGGACGAGATCCGAGATCAGGTCAAAAAGATGGCCCTCGAGCTCGGTGTGGTCGGCTTGATGAACGTGCAAATGGCCGTTCAGGGTGAAGACATCTTCGTGATCGAAGTGAACCCGCGTGCGTCACGCACCGTTCCCTTTGTATCGAAGTGCATTGGCGTGTCGTTAGCAATGATTGCCGCACGCGTCATGGCTGGCAAAACACTGGCGGAAGCTGGCTTGACCGAAGAGATCATTCCGAACTTCTACAGTGTCAAGGAAGCGGTATTCCCCTTCGCCAAGTTCCCGGGTGTCGATCCGATTCTCGGCCCCGAAATGAAATCCACCGGTGAGGTGATGGGTGTCGGCGACAGCTTCGCCGAAGCTTTTGCCAAGGCACAGCTAGGTGCGAGTGAAATCCTGCCGAATAGTGGATGCGCCTTCATCAGCGTGCGTGACGACGACAAGCCGCACGTTGCACAGGTCGCTCGTGATCTCGTCGAATTGGGTTTTGAAGTGGTCGCAACTGCTGGCACCGCCAAGTTGATCGAGGCTGCCGGATTGCCGGTGCGCCGCGTCAATAAGGTAACCGAGGGTCGCCCGCACGTTGTCGACATGATCAAGAATGACGAGGTCACCCTGATCATCAATACTACCGAGGGGCGTCAGTCCATCGCCGACTCCTATTCAATCCGTCGTAACGCTCTGCAGCACAAGATCTGCTGCACCACCACCTTGGCTGGTGGGCAGGCGATCTGTGAGGCGCTGAAGTTCGGTCCCGAGAAGACTGTGCGTCGTTTGCAGGATCTTCATGCAGGAATCAAGGCATGACCAAATACCCAATGACTGTCCAGGGTGCGCGTGCCCTGGAAGAAGAGCTGCACCATCTCACCAAGGTGCTTCGCCCCAAGCTCAGTCACGACATCGGCGTGGCGCGCGAACTGGGCGACCTGAAGGAAAACGCCGAGTATCATGCCGCGCGCGAACAGCAGGGCATGGTCGAAGCGCGGATTCGTGATATCGAGGGGCGTCTGCAGAATGCCCAAGTCATCGATGTCAGCAGCATCCCGCACACCGGCAAAGTGATATTCGGTACGACCGTTGAGATTGCCAATGTCGAGACCGACGAGCGTGTCACCTATCAGATCGTTGGTGAGGACGAAGCGGAGATCAAACTGGGCAAGATTTCGGTAGGCTCGCCGATAGCACGTGCTCTGATTGGCAAGGAGGAGGGTGACGTCGCGGTGGTGAAGACTCCGGGTGGGCTGGTCGAGTTTGAGATCGTCGAGGTTCGCCATCTCTAAACGTCAATCGATGCGGGCCGGAACCATAAGCTGGCAGCTGGCTCAGACTTTCTGGGTCGGTGGTCTTTGGCTGCTGCAGTTCGTCATGCTCCCGGCGCTCGGCAAGATTGGCCTTGCGCCGATGCTTATTGACGAAATCGCGAATAGCCTTCGCCCATTGCTGGTGGGCTTCGCTGCATTCTGTGTCGTCCTTCAGGCCGTCGTGCTGATTCAGCTCGGTGGATTGCGAAGCCTGTGGGAAGATTTGCGCGGTCAGCTTTTGCTCAGCATATTGCTGCTGGCGGCGAGTTTTTTCGTGGTGCGTGCCGGGGTCGTCCAGTCTCCGTACTGGCTGGTGTTCAGTTATCTGGTTATCGGCATGTGCGGGCTGATTTTGGTGCTGCAGGCCGCTCCCGGGCGGGAGCGGTCATGACTGGCGATGCTTGCGTCAGGCTTAGGCCTGAAAACGATGTACGTTGGATAGCAGCTTGTTCACGTTGGGGTTCTTGCGATAGACCAGCGCCATCTTGCCGATGGACTGGACCAGTTCGCAGCCTCCAATCTTGCATAGCTCATCGGTTACCGCACGCCGATCCTCACGCTCGGTGATCCGCAGCTGCACCTTGATCAGCTCATGATCGTTCAAGGCGCGCTCCAGTTCGGCCTGTACGCCTTCGGTCAAGCCGTTCTCCGATACGATCAACACTGGCTTCAGATGATGGCCGATGGATTTGTACTGTTTCTTCTGCTCGTTAGTGAGCGGCATAATTCGACCCTTGCGTCAGAACCCTGAAAATGGCGGCTAGTGTAACTGACACGCTCTGAGCCGCACAGATGAGGTAACAGCTTGGCACGCTCCAAGACCAGCCCGCGTTGGCTGAAAGAACATTTTGATGACCCCTATGTGAAGATGGCGCAGCGCGACGGCTATCGTTCTCGGGCCAGCTACAAGCTTCTCGAAATACAGGAAAAGGATCGTATTCTGCGGCCAGGCATGACGGTGGTCGATCTCGGTGCGGCGCCGGGAGGCTGGTCGCAGGTCACCAGTCGAGTGATCGGTGATCGCGGGCGGCTGATCGCTTCCGATATTCTGCCCATGGACAGCATCGCGGACGTCACCTTTGTGCTCGGTGACTTTACTGAAGACCAGGTATTCGCCGAGATCCTTCAGGCCATCGGTGAAACCCAAGTGGACCTTGTGATTTCCGATATGGCCCCCAATATGAGTGGGGTGAAGGTCGCTGACCAGGCGCGAGCGATGTTTCTTTGCGAGCTTGCGCTGGATCTGGCCATGCGAGTGTTGCGCCCAGGCGGCGATTTTCTGATCAAGATTTTTCAGGGGGATGGTTTCGATGCCTACCTGAAGGATGTCAGACAGAATTTCGACAAGGTACAGATGCGCAAACCCTTGTCCTCAAGGGATCGCTCCCGGGAACAGTATCTGCTGGCGCGCGGTTATCGGGGTGATGGCAACGAGATGCAAGCGCTGCGGTCTTAACCGCACGGGGACTGAGACTATTCTGGCAAATGCCAGCCGTGAAATTACGGGCTAGCATGTTTCATATCGGGTTACAGACCGAGCTGCGTGTTCAGCTACGTTGTGTAGTAAGTTAGGCCGAGAGCGAACCATCGGCCGTCATGCAGGCTCCCGACAATACGCCTGCTCTAGAGGGTAGTGAATTGAACGACATGGCAAAAAACCTGATTTTGTGGTTGATCATTGCCGCTGTCCTAGTGACGGTGATGAACAACTTTTCCAGCCCTACCGAGCCGCAGACGCTCAACTATTCGGATTTCATCGAGCAGGTCAAAGAAGGCCAAGTCGAGCGCGTGACCGTTGACGGTTTCGTCATTACCGGAAAGCGCAGTGACGGCGAGACCTTTAAAACCATTCGGCCTGCGATTCAGGATAATGGTCTGATCGGTGACCTCATCAACAACGATGTGGTGATCGAAGGCAAACAGCCCGAGCAGCAGAGCATCTGGACGCAGCTATTGGTGGCGAGCTTCCCGATTCTAGTGATCATTGCTGTCTTCATGTTTTTCATGCGTCAGATGCAAGGCGGCGCTGGCGGCAAGGGTGGGCCGATGAGCTTTGGCAAGAGCAAGGCTCGGCTATTGTCTGAAGACCAGGTCAAGACGACGTTCGCTGATGTTGCGGGTTGTGACGAGGCCAAGGAAGAAGTTACCGAGTTGGTCGAGTTCCTGCGTGATCCGGGCAAGTTTCAACGGCTTGGGGGGCGTATTCCACGCGGTGTGCTGATGGTCGGTTCGCCGGGTACTGGTAAGACGCTGTTGGCTAAAGCGGTTGCAGGTGAGGCCAAGGTTCCATTCTTTACGATCTCCGGTTCCGATTTCGTTGAGATGTTCGTTGGTGTGGGTGCCAGCCGCGTGCGCGACATGTTTGAGCAAGCCAAGAAGCACGCACCGTGCATCATTTTCATCGACGAGATTGACGCCGTCGGGCGTCATCGCGGTGCAGGTCTCGGTGGCGGTCACGACGAGCGGGAGCAGACGCTGAACCAGTTGCTGGTCGAAATGGACGGTTTCGAAATGAATGACGGCATCATCGTCATTGCTGCCACCAACCGTCCGGATGTCCTCGACCCTGCCCTGCTTCGCCCCGGCCGTTTCGATCGTCAGGTGGTTGTTGGACTGCCCGATATTCGTGGTCGGGAACAGATCCTGAAAGTACATATGCGCAAGGTTCCGCTTGGCGATAGTGTCGAGCCGGCTTTGATTGCGCGTGGAACTCCTGGATTTTCAGGCGCTGACTTGGCCAATCTTGTCAACGAAGCATCGTTGTTTGCTGCGCGCGCCGGTAAGCGTGTGGTTGAAATGAAAGAGTTCGAGCTGGCCAAGGACAAGATCATGATGGGCGCTGAGCGCAAGTCGATGGTCATGTCCGAGAAGGAGCGGCTCAATACGGCCTACCACGAGGCGGGTCACGCCATCGTTGGACGCGTCGTTCCGGAACACGATCCGGTCTATAAGGTATCGATCATTCCCCGCGGCAGAGCATTGGGAGTGACGATGTTCCTGCCTGAGGAAGACCGCTACAGCCTTTCCAAGCGCGCCTTGATCAGTCAGATCTGTTCGCTGTTCGGGGGACGGATCGCAGAAGAAATGACGCTCGGCTTTGAAGGTGTTACGACCGGCGCGTCCAATGACATCATGCGCGCCACCCAGCTGGCTCGTAACATGGTTACCAAGTGGGGGTTGTCCGAAAAGTTGGGCCCGCTGATGTACGCGGAGGAAGAGGGTGAAGTTTTCCTTGGTCGCAGTGCGGGTAGTCAGCACACAAATGTGTCCGGTGACACTGCGAAGCTGATCGATCTCGAGGTTCGTAGCATCATCGATCAATGCTATGGCACAGCGAAACAGATTCTCGCCGACAACCGTGACAAGCTTGATGTTATGGCTGAGACGCTGATGAAGTACGAGACCATCGACGCTGATCAGATCGATGACATCATGGCTGGTCGGACTCCGCGCGAGCCGCGGGACTGGCAGGACGGCTCCGGCCCAACCGGAACGCCCGTTCAGCCTGAAAGCGGCCGCCCACAGACACCGATTGGTGGCCCAGCTGGCGAGCACTAAGCTAAGGCTGAGTTAGATGAGTGAAAAGTCGTTCTCGACCCGGCTGTCCTGTGGCAGCCGGGTTCTTGATTTATCGCGCCCGCATGTCATGGGTATTCTGAACGTTACGCCCGATTCGTTCTCCGATGGCGGCCAGCATGCTAGTGTCGATGCTGCGCTGCGGCACGCCGCCGCAATGGTGGTGGCGGGTGCGACGTTGATCGACGTAGGTGGGGAGTCGACTCGCCCGGGCGCAAGCATTGTTTCGCCAATCGAAGAGCTTGAGCGTGTTGCGCCTGTGGTAGAGGCGATTGCCCGTGAGCTTGACGTGATTATTTCGGTGGACACCTCGACACCTGCCGTGATTCGCGAGACGGCCCGACTTGGTGCGGGTTTAATCAATGATGTCCGTTCGTTGTCTCGTGATGGGGCCCTGGATGCGGCAGCAGACAGCGGACTGCCGGTGTGCCTGATGCATATGCGGGGTGAGCCTGGTGATATGCAGAACGATCCTCACTACGACGATGTCACCAGCGAGGTCGTGAGCTTCTTGCGTGGGCGTATGGAGGTTTGCTTGGCTGCAGGCATCCCTGACGACCGGATTGTGCTCGATCCGGGGTTCGGCTTCGCTAAGACCCTCTCTCATAATCTGCATCTGTTCAACAGGCTGGAACAGCTCCATGTGTTGGGGCGGCCGTTGCTTGTTGGCGTTTCCCGCAAGAGTATGGTCGGCCAAGTTTTGCAGCGCGACGTGGCGCACCGTCTATATGGAAGTTTGGCGCTTGCAGCGCTGGCTGTTGTGAAGGGGGCTGGCATCCTCCGGGTGCATGACGTGGCCGAAACGGTTGATGTGGTTCGAATGATTGCCGCAGTGCAAGCGGCAGAATAGGGATTAATTCATGGGTAGAAAGTACTTCGGCACCGATGGCATTCGGGGTCATGTCGGCCAATTTCCGATCACGCCGGAATTTATGCTGAGGCTTGGTTGGGCGGCGGGTATGGCATTTCGTAAGCACGGGAAATGTCGCATTCTGATCGGCAAAGACACGCGGATATCCGGATACATGTTCGAATCGGCGCTGCAGGCTGGGTTGTCTGCCGCAGGCGCCGATGTATTGCTGTTGGGGCCCATGCCTACCCCGGCAGTTGCGTATCTAACGCGCACCTTCCATGCCGATGCCGGCATCGTAATTAGTGCCTCGCATAATCCCCATCACGATAATGGGATCAAGTTCTTCTCCGGGCGCGGAACGAAACTGCCTGATGAAGTTGAGCTGATGATCGAGGAGCTGCTCGACACGCCGATGACGGTGGTTGATTCGGTGCAGCTCGGTAAAGCTTCGCGGATTAACGATGCAGCGGGGCGCTATATCGAATTCTGTAAAAGCAGCGTGCCGACCAGTACCGATTTCAGCGGTATGAAGATCGTGCTCGATTGCGCTCACGGAGCTACTTACAAGGTGGCGCCTAGCGTCTTCCGAGAACTTGGTGCCGAAGTGGTGGTTATCGCTGCTCAGCCAGATGGGTTGAATATCAACGCTGATGTAGGGTCCACGCATGTAGCGCAGTTGCAGAGGGCGGTGATCGAGCACGGTGCAGACCTTGGTATCGCCTTCGATGGTGACGGCGACCGCGTGATGATGGTCGATCATACCGGGGCCCAAGTAGATGGTGATGAGCTGCTTTACATCATCGCCACTGACCTGCAGGACCGCGACCGCCTGGTAGGTGGTGTTGTCGGAACTTTGATGAGCAACCTTGGTTTGGAGCTGGCGCTCAAGGCGCGTGATATCCCCTTCGTTCGCGCCAAAGTCGGGGATCGTTATGTGATGGCGGAAATGCTCGAACGCGACTGGGTGCTCGGTGGCGAAAACTCAGGTCACATTGTCTGCGCGCAGCATGCCACCACGGGTGATGCCATTATCGCTGCGCTCCAGGTTGTGCTCGCTTTGAAACGTCGCGGGTGCAGCCTGGCACAGGAGCGTCTGGCTTGGAGTAAATGCCCCCAGGTGTTGATAAACGTTCGGTTCCGCGGTGATATGGATCCGATTGCACATCCTCAGGTTCAGGCAGTCTGTGACAGTGTTACCGAACGGATGGCAGGGCGGGGGCGCGTGCTGTTGCGCAAGTCCGGGACCGAGCCTTTGGTGCGGGTGATGGTCGAAGGCGATGATGAAAGTCAGGTTCGCTGTTACGCTGAGGAACTAGCGAACGCTGTAACGCAAGTTTGTGCGTGATTGCCGCTTGCCAGAGGTGTTTTCGTTGAGTACCATCTGCGCCCACTTTGACCGACGAGGTAAAGCATGCGTCGCCCATTGGTAGCTGGTAACTGGAAAATGAACGGTACCCGCGCCAGCGTCGCAGAGCTGATCGAGGCGCTTCGCCAGCAGGGCATTCCTGAAATGGTCGAGGTGGTGGTGTTTCCGACCACTCTGCACCTGATGCAGGTTGTGAGTGGCCTGGAAGACATGGCAATCGCCGTAGGTGCTCAGGACTGTGCGGTGGATGCTGGCTTTGGTGCATTGACGGGCGAGGAGTCCGCCTCTCAGCTGGCTGACGCGGGTTCCAGTTGGGTGTTGGTTGGCCACTCTGAGCGGCGCCTGATTTTGGGCGAAAGTGACGAGGTGGTAAGCAAAAAGTTTGCAGCAGCATTGGTGTGCGGTATGACGCCGGTGCTGTGTCTGGGCGAGACGCTGGAGCAGCGTCAGGCTGGGCAGACTCTTGAAGTGGTTGAGCGTCAGCTGGCTCGCATTTTGGCTGATGCCGGGGTTTCCGCTTTTGAGAGGGCGGTTGTGGCGTACGAGCCGGTCTGGGCGATAGGTACCGGGCTGACGGCGACGCCGCAACAGGCTCAGGAAGTACATTCGGCTATTCGAGAGCAGCTGTCCCGTGAGGATCAACGTATCGCCGAAGGCGTGCGGCTCCTGTACGGTGGCAGTGTAAAGGCGGAAAATGCTGCCGAGCTTTTTGGCATGCCGGATATCGATGGGGGGCTTATCGGTGGCGCCTCTCTGAAAGCGAATGATTTCGGTGCGATCTGTCGTGCCGCAGGGAACTGATCAGATGTTGCAGACTGTTGTGATTGTGGTGCATCTGCTGGTTGCTATTGGCGTGGTTGCGTTGGTGTTGCTGCAGCAAGGTAAGGGGGCTGACGCAGGTGCGTCCTTTGGTTCGGGTGCTTCGGCAACTGTGTTCGGAAGCCAAGGTTCTTCTACCTTTCTGAGTCGTTTTACTGCTATACTCGCCTGCGTTTTTTTCGCTACAAGCTTGGGTTTGGCGTTTTTTGCAACGCGCCAGGCTGACCAGGTATCGGGCGCAGGCCTGCCGGATCCGGCAGTGCTGGAAGTTCCGGCGAGCAAGCCGGTAGTGGAAGATGTGCCTGTTCTGGAAAATGCTCCGTCCGCGCCTGTTGCAGATGAAGTGCCTCAGCTTCAGCAGCAGGAATAAAGGTTTTTGCCGAGGTGGTGGAATTGGTAGACACGCTACCTTGAGGTGGTAGTGGCCATAGGCTGTAGGGGTTCGAGTCCCCTCCTCGGTACCAAACAAGTAGGCCCGCAGATGCGGGCTTTCTTGTTTTTTGTGTTTAGGTTGACCTGGTTTTGGTGCGGTCGTATAATTCGTGCCCAGTTTGACGCGGGGTGGAGCAGTCTGGTAGCTCGTCGGGCTCATAACCCGAAGGTCGTTGGTTCAAATCCAGCCCCCGCAACCAGTTGATGAAAAGCCCCTGTTAAGGGGCTTTTTATTAGCTTCAAGCCAGGTCGCCGGCATTCACAGGCGATCATCATGGATGGGCGTTTCGCCCATTTTTCATTTGTACGGCATGCACGAGGGACTTCGATGTCGAGCAAGCTAGAACAGTTGCAGGCCTTGATGGCCCCAGTGGTAGAGGCCCTCGGCTATCAATGCTGGGGCATCGAATTCATTTCACAGGGCCGGCATTCTCTGTTGCGCGTCTATATCGATAATCCCAACGGGATACTTGTCGATGACTGCGAAAAGGTTAGCCGTCAACTGAGTGGTGTGCTCGACGTTGAAGACCCGATCAGCTCCGATTACACGCTTGAAGTGTCTTCACCTGGTATGGATCGGCCGCTGTTCACACTTGAGCAGTACGAGGCGCACGTCGGCGAACAGGTCAAAATAAAGCTGCGCTCGCCCTTCGAGGGTCGGCGCAATTTCCAAGGTCTTTTGCGCGGGATCGAGGCACAGGATGTGGTGGTGCTGGTCGACGATCACGAATATCTGCTGCCAATCGATATGATCGACAAGGCCAACATAATTCCCCGTTTTGAGTGAATCGCGGATCCCGCGGACCCCAATGGATTGCGATAGGCGAGGCGTACGATGAGCAAAGAAGTACTGCTGGTTGTGGAGTCGGTATCCAACGAAAAAGGCGTACCGGCCAGTGTGATCTTCGAAGCGTTGGAGCTGGCTCTGGCCACTGCTACCAAGAAGCGCTTCGAAGATGAAGTTGACCTGCGGGTCGAGATTAATCGGCAGAACGGTAGCTATGAAACCTTCCGCCGCTGGACAGTGGTTGAGGAAGAGGATTTCGACGATCCGGCCCATCAGCTGACCACGGACATGAAGCAGGCACAAGAAGCCAACGCCAAGGTTGGTGATGTGCTCGAAGAAAAGATCGACTCCATCGAGTTTGGTCGGATCGCTGCTCAGACCGCCAAGCAAGTCATCGTGCAGAAAGTCCGCGAGGCTGAGCGCGCCCAGGTCGTCGAGGCTTATCGCGATCGGCTCGGCGAGATCATTTCCGGCACTGTGAAGAAAGTGACCCGTGACAGCGTGATCGTTGATCTGGGTAACAATGCCGAAGCACTGCTGGCTCGGGAAGATATCATCGCTCGCGAAACCTTCCGCGTTGGTGCCCGAGTGCGGGCGCTGCTCAAAGAAATTCGCACCGAGAACCGCGGGCCGCAATTGATTCTTTCGCGTACGGCGCCGCAGATGCTCATCGAGCTTTTCCGCATTGAAGTGCCAGAAATTGCGGAAGGCCTGATCGAGGTGATGGCCGCCTCACGTGATCCGGGCTCTCGCGCCAAGATCGCAGTGCGCTCGAAAGACAAGCGGATCGATCCGCAGGGTGCCTGTATTGGTATGCGCGGTTCGCGCGTACAGGCCGTCTCTGGGGAGATTGGCGGTGAGCGTGTCGACATCGTGCTGTGGGACGAGAACCCTGCACAATTCGTCATCAATGCAATGGCCCCGGCTGAAGTGGCTGCCATCATCGTCGACGAAGATGCCCACGCCATGGATATCGCGGTTGGCGAAGACAACTTGGCTCAAGCCATCGGTCGTGGTGGTCAGAACGTTCGCCTCGCCAGTCAATTGACCGGCTGGACGCTGAATGTGATGACCGAGGCAGACATCCAGAGCAAGCAGCAAGAAGAAACCGGCGACATTCTGCGCAACTTCATCGAAGAGCTGGACGTCGATGAAGAGCTGGCACAAGTACTGGTCGAGGAAGGTTTCACTTCGCTCGAAGAGATCGCCTACGTTCCAATGGAGGAAATGCTCGGCATTGAAGGCTTCGACGAAGATATCGTCAATGAGCTGAGAACCCGCGCTAAAGATCGTTTACTGACTAAAGCGATCGCAACGGAAGAAAAACTGGCAGACGCCCAGCCAGCCGAGGATTTGCTCGCGTTGGAAGGCATGGACAAGACACTGGCGGTCGAGTTGGCAATGCGAGGTGTTATCACCCGCGAAGACCTGGCCGAGCAGTCAATTGACGACCTGCTCGACATAGACGGCATAGATCAAGAGCGTGCCGGCAAGCTGATCATGGCCGCCCGAGCCCATTGGTTCGAGTAAGTAATTAGCGGCCTGAGGAGAGAGATGCATGACGCAAGTCACGGTGAAAGAACTGGCCCAGGTGGTCGACACACCGGTCGAGCGACTGCTACAGCAGATGCGTGAGGCAGGACTGTCGCACACCAGCGCCGAGCAAGTAGTGACCGATAACGAAAAGCAAGCCCTGTTGGCGCACCTCAAGAGCAGCCATGGGGCTAAAGTGGCCGAGCCAAGCAAGATCACCTTGCAGCGCAAAACCACGACCAAGTTGAAAGTGAGTAACAGCAAGACCATCAGCGTTGAAGTGCGCAAGAAGAAAACCTTCGTCAAGCGCAGCCCTGATGAGATCGAAGCTGAGAAGCAGCGCGAGCTCGAAGAGCAGCGCGCCGCCGAGGAAGCTGCTCGTCAAAAGGCGGCAGAAGAAGCACGGCAGCGGGCCGAGGAAGAAGCGCGCCGTCAGGCTGAGTCTTCCAAGACTGAAACGCCAGCCGCCGCCTCTCCCGAGCCTGTTGCAGCTGTCGCGCCTGAGTCCGTACCGGTTACGCCTACTGCTCCTGTTGAGGATCGCAAGAAGGATGAGCCACGTCGTCCGGACAAGGCCCGTAGTGAAGACGACGAACGTCGTGATCGCAAGCAGGCTCAACATCGTCCTTCGTTGAAAGCAAAGGCGCCGCTGTCGCGTACTGCGCGTAGTGGCGAAGACGACGCTGACGGCTTCCGCCGCGGTGGGCGTGGCAAATCGAAGCTGAAGAAGCGCAACGCGCATGGCTTCCAGAGCCCGACCGGTCCGGTCATTCGTGAAGTTGCCATTGGTGAAACCATCACTGTTGGCGATTTGGCGCAGCAGATGTCGGTCAAGGCCGCGGAAGTCATCAAGTTCATGTTCAAGATGGGTACCCCGGTGACCATCAACCAGGTGCTTGATCAGGAAACCGCACAGCTCATCGCAGAAGAGCTCGGCCACAAGGTCAAGCTGGTCAGCGACAACGCGCTTGAAGAGCAGCTGGCTGAGCTGTTGAAGTTCGAAGGTGAGGCGATTACACGTGCTCCGGTTGTGACCGTTATGGGTCACGTCGACCACGGTAAGACGTCGCTGCTCGACTACATTCGTCGCGCCAAGGTGGCTGCTGGCGAAGCGGGCGGTATCACGCAGCACATCGGCGCCTACCATGTGGAAACGGATCGCGGCATGGTCACCTTCCTCGACACCCCTGGCCACGCCGCGTTTACCGCGATGCGTGCTCGTGGTGCACAAGCGACCGATATCGTGATCCTTGTGGTAGCAGCCGATGACGGCGTGATGCCGCAGACCATCGAGGCGATCCAGCATGCTAAGGCTGCTGGTGTTCCGCTGGTGGTTGCGGTGAACAAGATCGACAAGCCTGGCGCCGATCTCGATCGGATTCGTAGCGAGTTGTCTGTTCACGAAGTAACGTCGGAAGAATGGGGCGGTGATACGCCGTTCGTGTCGGTATCCGCGAAGATGGGTACTGGCGTGGATGACCTGCTCGAGGCGGTGCTGCTGCAGGCCGAGATCCTCGAACTCACCGCTACCCCGTCGGCTCCAGGTCGTGGTGTTGTGGTCGAGTCGCGTTTGGATAAAGGCCGCGGCCCGGTTGCTACCGTTCTGGTTCAGGACGGTACGCTACGCCAAGGCGATATGGTGCTTGTCGGGTCGAACTACGGCCGTATCCGCGCCATGCTCGATGAGAACGGCAAATCGATCAAGGAAGCAGGACCTTCGATTCCGGTCGAGATTCTTGGCCTCGACGGTACACCGGACGCAGGTGACGAACTCAGCGTGCTCGCTGACGAGAAGAAGGCGCGTGAAGTGGCCTTGTTCCGTCAGGGCAAGTTCCGCGAAGTGAAGCTGGCCCGTGCGCATGCCGGTAAGCTGGAAAACATCTTCGAGAACATGGGTCAGGAAGAGAAGAAGACGCTTAACATCGTCCTCAAGTCCGATGTTCGTGGATCGTTGGAAGCGCTGCAAGGTTCGCTTAGCGGCCTGGGTAACGACGAGGTGCAGGTTCGTGTCATCGGTGGCGGCGTCGGTGGTATCACCGAGAGCGACGCCAACCTGGCGCTGGCATCCAACGCTGTTCTGTTTGGCTTCAACGTGCGTGCCGACGCCGGTGCGCGCAAGATCGTTGAACAGGAAGGTCTGGATCTGCGTTACTACAACGTTATCTACGACATCATAGAAGACGTCAAAAAGGCCCTGACCGGCATGCTGGGCAGCGATGTTCGCGAGAACATTCTCGGTATTGCAGAGGTTCGGGACGTGTTCCGCTCACCGAAGTTTGGTGCCGTGGCTGGTTGCATGGTCATCGAAGGCATGGTGCACCGCAATCGTCCGATCCGCGTCCTGCGCGACGATGTGGTCATCTTCGAAGGCGAGCTGGAATCCCTGCGTCGCTTCAAGGACGACGTTGCGGAAGTGCGTGCCGGCATGGAGTGCGGTATCGCGGTGAAGAGTTACAACGACGTCAAAGCTGGCGACAAGATCGAAGTGTTCGAGAAAGTCGAAGTGGCGCGTTCGCTCTAACAGCAGCTGTTAGGCAAATCGGCGGCAAGCTTTCAGGAGAGATCCGGGAAGCTTGCCGTTTGCCTTTGCAGCACGACGTTTTTTTAGGTTAGCAGCTTGCTGCTCAAGGCAGATTTTATGGCCAAAGAATTCAGCCGTACCCAGCGTATTGGCGATCAAATGCAGCGCGAGTTGGCGCAGCTCATCCAGCGTGAAGTTAAGGATCCCCGTCTGGGTCTGATAACCATCACGGCAGTCGAGGTCAGCCGTGACCTGTCCCATGCCAAGATTTTCATTACGGTCATGGGCAAGGATGACGATGAAGATGCGGTCAAGGGCAATCTCCGGATTCTCAACGATGCCAGCGGTTTCCTGCGAATGCAGCTGGGCAAGGCGATGAAGCTTCGGACCGTGCCGCAGTTGCATTTCAACTATGACGCCAGCGTGCGTCGTGGCGTCGAATTGACGTCGCTCATCGAGCGAGCGGTAGCGGAAGACCGCAAGCACAGCGACGATCTTGGAGAGTAAGGTTTGGCCCAGGTAAAACGCATCCGCCGCGCGGTCAGCGGCATCATTCTTCTCGACAAACCCCGCGGCTTCACATCGAACGCCGCGCTGCAGAAAGTTCGCTGGTTGCTCAACGCCGAGAAGGCCGGGCATACCGGTAGTCTGGACCCGCTGGCGACCGGTGTTCTGCCACTGTGTTTCGGGGAAGCTACCAAGTTCTCTCAATATTTGCTGGATGCTGATAAGGGCTACGAGACCGTCGCCCAACTTGGTGTGACTACTACCACGGCCGATGCCGAAGGTGAGGTGATCGAGCGTAAGCCGGTCGCCGTCAGCCAAGCGCAGCTAGAGGCGCTTTTGCCACAGTTTCGCGGTGATCTGCAGCAAGTGCCGCCGATGTATTCGGCACTCAAACGCGATGGCCAGCCGCTGTACAAGCTGGCGCGAGCTGGAGAGGTAGTGGAGCGCGAGCCGCGTTCTGTTACCATTGCGCGCTTGGATTTGTTGTCGCTTGAAGATGACCGTGCGCGATTGGCGGTTGCCTGTAGCAAAGGCACCTATATCCGGACGTTGGTCGAGGATATCGGGCATGCGCTGGGTTGTGGTGCGCACGTCGCCGAACTGCGTAGAACTCAAGCGGGGCCGTTCGATCTCAGCCAGACGGTCAGTCTTGAAGAGCTGGAACGACTGCACGCAGAAGGGGGCGCTGAGGCGGTTGATGCCTATCTGAAACCGGTGGACAGCGGGCTTGAACATTGGCCTCTACTGCAACTTTCAGAGCACAGCGCGTTTTATTGGTTGCATGGGCAGCCAGTACGTGCCCCGGAAGCGCCGAAGTTCGGCATGCTGCGAGTGCAGGATCATAACGGTCGCTTCATCGGTATCGGTGAGGTGAGCGAAGATGGGCGTATTGCGCCGCGTCGACTGATTCGGTCGGAATGACCGATACGCAGCTTACCTTTAAGGTGTGCAGCGTTACGAGGATGGCTGTTGGCAGGCACGGTCACACCTCTTTTAAAACACGGGACATATCCCGGCCTGTTCATAGAAGGAGCCCATCATGGCACTTAGCGTTGAAGAAAAAGCTCAGATCGTTAGCGAGTACCAGCAAGCTGAAGGTGATACCGGTTCGCCGGAAGTGCAGGTTGCCCTGCTGACCACCAACATCAACAAGCTGCAAGGTCACTTCAAAGCCAACGGTAAAGATCACCACTCGCGTCGTGGTCTGATTCGTATGGTTAACCAGCGCCGCAAGCTGCTGGATTACCTGAAGGGCAAGGACACCACTCGTTACAGCACCCTGATCGGTCGTCTGGGTCTGCGTCGCTAAGCGATGTTGGTGCGAAGCTGAATGCCAAAGCTGGAAGTAGGGCTCGCCCTGCTTCCAGCTTTTGCCTTTCAGAGGTACACCTCTGGACAGCGTTCGGGTCGATACCCTGCACTGCCCAAGAATTCGAATAAAGCGCTTCGCGCGTGGCATGGCCCGCGAGGCGTGAGTTAAGTTTCCCCCAAGGCAACATAGAGAAGGAACCACCGTGAACCCGGTAATCAAGAAATTTCAATTCGGTCAATCGACCGTAACTCTCGAGACTGGCCGTATCGCCCGTCAAGCCAGCGGCGCCGTACTGGTCACCGTTGATGACGACGTGACCGTGCTGGTTGCCGTCACTGGCGCTAAAACTGCAGACCCGAGCAAGGGCTTTTTCCCGCTCTCGGTTCACTATCAGGAAAAGACCTACGCAGCCGGCAAGATTCCAGGCGGTTTCTTCAAGCGTGAAGCGCGTCCTTCCGAAAAGGAAACCTTGACCTCGCGCCTGATCGACCGTCCGATCCGTCCTCTGTTCCCGGAAGGCTTCCAGAACGAAGTCCAGGTGATCTGTACTGTCGTTTCGACCAGCAAGAAGACTGATCCGGACATCGCTGCGATGATCGGTACTTCGGCTGCGCTGGCGATTTCCGGCATCCCGTTCAACGGTCCGATCGGTGCTGCTCGCGTTGCCTTCCACCCGGAAACCGGCTACCTGCTGAACCCGACTTACGAGCAGCTCAAGGCCTCGAGCCTTGACATGGTCGTTGCCGGTACCAAAGATGCCGTACTGATGGTCGAGTCGGAAGCCAAAGAGCTAACCGAAGACCAGATGCTGGGCGCGGTACTCTTCGCTCACGACGAGTTCCAGGCCGTAGTGCAGGCCGTTACCGAGTTGGCAGCCGAAGCGGGCAAGCCGACCTGGGATTGGCAGCCAAAGGCTGAAAATACTCAGCTGCTCAATGCCATTCGCAGCGAATTCGGCGAGGCGATCTCGCAGGCGTACACCATCACCATCAAGCAGGACCGCTACGCGCGCCTGGGTGAGCTGAAAGATCAGGTAGTTGCCAAGTTCTCCGGTGAAGAAGGCCAGCCGACAGCTGGCGAAGTCAAAGAAGCCTTCGGCGAAATCGAGTACCGCACCGTTCGCGAGAACATCGTCAACGGTAAGCCGCGCATCGATGGTCGCGACACCCGCACTGTTCGTGGTCTGAACATTGAGGTCGGTGTACTCGACAAGACCCACGGCTCGGCGCTGTTCACCCGTGGTGAAACCCAGGCTCTGGTCGTTGCCACCCTCGGCACTGCCCGTGATGCGCAGCTGCTCGACACCCTGGAAGGCGAGAAGAAAGATCCCTTCATGCTGCACTACAACTTCCCGCCTTACTCGGTGGGCGAGTGTGGCCGCATGGGCGCTACCGGTCGCCGCGAAATCGGTCACGGCCGTCTGGCTCGCCGTTCGGTTGCTGCAATGCTGCCGAGCGCTGATGAGTTTCCCTACACCATTCGCGTGGTGTCGGAAATCACCGAGTCGAACGGCTCCAGCTCTATGGCTTCGGTCTGCGGTGCTTCGCTCGCGCTGATGGATGCCGGCGTGCCGATGAAAGCGCCGGTAGCCGGTATTGCCATGGGTCTGGTCAAGGAAGGCGAAAAGTTCGCGGTTCTGACCGACATCCTGGGTGACGAAGATCACCTGGGTGACATGGACTTCAAGGTGGCCGGTACCTCCAAGGGCGTGACCGCGCTGCAGATGGATATCAAGATCCAGGGCATTACCGAAGAGATCATGGAGATCGCGCTGGGTCAGGCGCTTGAAGCGCGTCTAAACATTCTCGGCCAGATGAATCAGGTCATCGGTCAGTCGCGTACAGAGCTGTCGGCCAACGCGCCGACCATGATTGCGATGAAGATCGACCAAGACAAGATCCGCGACGTTATCGGCAAGGGTGGCGCGACCATTCGCAGCATCTGCGAAGAGACCAAAGCCTCGATCGATATCGAAGATGACGGCTCGATCAAGATCTTCGGTGAGACCAAGGAAGCTGCAGAAGCCGCCAAGCAGCGGGTTCTGGGTATCACCGCTGAGGCTGAGATCGGCAAGATCTATGTCGGCAAGGTTGAGCGCATCGTCGACTTCGGCGCCTTCGTCAACATCCTCCCAGGCAAGGATGGTCTGGTGCATATCTCGATGCTGAGCGATCAGCGCGTCGAGAAGGTTACCGACGTGCTCAAGGAAGGCCAGGAAGTGAAGGTCCTGGTGTTGGACGTCGACAACCGCGGCCGTATCAAACTGTCGATCAAGGATGTGGCTGCTGCCGAAGCATCAGGCGCATAAAGCATCCCAGTGACAAGAAGAGCCCCTCGGGGCTCTTTTTTTTGCGGCGGCGAAATGCTGGTCAAAACGTTGCGCGCGTTGAGCGCATTGCAGTCTGCACGCTTCGCTTGATCGAAACATGCAGAGTGCTAGTGGCAGAGCGGCACTACTAAGCTTTATGTCATTGAATCTTAGGAATATTTATAAATCCTTAGCTTGGCACGTCGCTTGCGATCTATTAGGTGAATCTGCGGAGACATACCGCAGTTACTATGAGAAAACAGGAGTGCCACTCATGAACAAGATCCAGACCTCTATTACTGCTGCCACCATTGCGACTGCCTTGAGCTTGCCGCTGGCAGGGGCTGCGTTCGCCGACACCACGCCTGCATTTGACGAGGCCCAACCAATGATGTTGGCTGCCAGTGACACCATGGACGCCGCTGAGCACACCGCAGACGAAGCGGGCGAGGCGATGTCTGACACTTGGATCACCACCAAAGTTAAATCTGCTCTGCTTGCTGGCGACTCGACTCCAGGCATGGAGATTGAAGTCGAAACCAACAACGGCGTGGTTTCACTGTCCGGTACTGTGGCTACCGAAGCACAGCGTGAGATGGCCATCGACAAGGCCAAGACGATCGAAGGCGTCAAAGACGTTTCTGCAGATGGTCTAAAAGCGGTCGACTAACGGGTCAGGTAACACTGGAACCCGCTGCTTGCAGCGGGTTTTTTTTGTTGCCGGTCAGCCTCGTTCGCTATCGATGTTGCTGAGGCGGTTACCCTCGAAGCGCAGAAAATGGTACATGCCATTAGTGGGGCCATAGGTCCACTCTTCAATTTGCACCTCCTGACGAAAACCGTATTCGTCGACCAGCTCCTTATACCCGGTCAGTGCACGGCTAGTGGGCTCACCGCACTTGGCTTGTACTTCGGCTGTCGAGGCTCGCAGGCTTACCAGGTTGCTTCCGCAACGAAAGGTCGAGGAGGCCTGCGCATGTAGCGTACAGAACGTGATGGTAAGCGCAGCCAGTACGGCACTTTTTTGCATGGTGACTCCCTGATCAATTAGCTCGGCTGGTTTCGATCCGTACCAGTCGGTTTCCCTCGAATGTGAGGATGTTGAATACCCCATTGTCGGGGCCGTATACCCATTCCTCGCGCATCATTTCCCGGCGTTGGTTTGGGCCCAGTGTGTAGCCCACCAGATCACGCTGAACAGGTTGGCCACATTTACGCTCGACCTCAAAGGTGCGGTCGCCTGTGTTGATCAAGTTGCTTCCACAGCGGAGGGTGTCTGCGCCGGCTATTGAACTCGCCAAGCTGGCCACGAACAGGAGGACCATCTTCCAACGACGCCCGATTGTTCTCATTCCGCCTCCAAATGCAGCACCGTTGGGACTCCACCGTCCTGGACAGTCTGGGTGATGCTGGTATCGAGCAGGTACACCCTGTCCGCAGCCAGCCCTGCGTTGTCTACCAGATAGTCCTTGATGCTGGCGGCCCGTGCACGGCTCAGGCGCCGCAGGAGTGCCGTGCTGGTTTCACGGCTGCTTAGAATCGCTTGCCGAAGCTGCCGCGTGCGGGCTTCAGCATCGAGACTTTGCCACTCGGCGGGTGGTTGTTGCTGCAGGCGGCTGCGATAGATTCCTTCCAACATGGCGGCTCTTTCTTCTTCACCGATTTCGAGCATGGATGGATCGGCGGGAACGGTATCACCACGTCGCTGCAAAACTTTATACCAGGTCTGCTGATATTCACGCTCGAGCCATTGTTCGGCGAGCAGCGCGCCGTCAACTGCCGGAGCACTCATGCCTTCGACCTCCAGGCGGAGTACGGGGCGCTCTTTCAGTGCGCTGGCCAGCGCGTCGAGCTTGCTGCGCGCTCTGCTGTCCAGTTCGCTGCTGCCGGGCAGGAACAGAATCTGGCTAAGATCCGCCTGTTCACGACCGACGAGTCCTCCAAGGAATTTGAAGGGTGACTTGGCTGCCCGTACTACCAGATTGCGTAACGTCTGCCAGATGATGGGCACCACGTCGAACTGTGGATTCTTGAGATCTCCCTGTACGGGAATCTTCAGCGCAATGGTGCCGCTACTGTCTTTCAATAGTGCCACCGCAAGGCGCACCGGCAAATCTACGGCCTGCTCGCTGTCGACTTTCTCGCCCAGCTGCAGCTCTTCCAGCACCACTTCGTTTTCAGCATTCAGCTGCCCTTGCTGGATACGGTAATGCAAATCTAGGTTGAGCCGTCCCTTACGAATACGATAGCCCGCGAACTTGGCGGAATAGGGCGAGAGCGTGGTCAGCTCGACCTGCCTGAAGCGGGTGGTGATGTCGAGGCTCTGGAGCGGCTCGAAAGGCGTCAGGCTGCCCTCGATGCTCACGGGTGCGTAACGATCAACTTTGCCCTCTATATCAACGCTGGCAGCGTTGTGCTGACGATTATCGAGGGTGCCGATGCTACCGCCGAGATCTTGGATAGCAGTGATGAAGGGCGGGCGCAGACTGAGGTCGGAGAAGTTGGCTGAGCCGTCAGCTATCTGAATACCGCCAATCCTCAACGCGAAGGGCACGTTTGGCTCCTCTGGGGAGGCGGGTGCTTCGGAGGGTGGAGCCTCTTGGTTGGGCGAAGCTGAGGGCTTGTCTACCAGCAGGTCATTGATGTTGGTCGTCAGGTCCGGGTTGATAATGAAGCGTGCATAGGGCTGGTTCAGGTCGATCTTTTCGATCTGCAGCGCGTTCGGATAGCTATAGTCCAGACCGCTGACCTGCAACGACTGCCATTTCATCAAGTCACGGTCCTGGATGGTGTCGAGCGTATGAAGCTGGGTAATCTCGGCGGAACCGCCTATGTGAAATGCTAGCGGCTCGACGCCCGTCAGCTCGACCGCAAGCTGGCTCGCCAGCTGTCCGCTGCGTAACTCCAGGTGAACGAACGGCGACAAATAGGGCTGCGCCAAGCGCAAGTCGATGCCTGTCAGCGTGACGTCGAAGCTCCCCTGCATTGGCGTCAATGTCAGCTGGCCCTCGGCAAGTAGCGAACCTTGTTTACCGACCTCGGTGGTCAGCTTGAGCTCCATCGGAGCTGTGCCGCGGCTGTCGAAGTTACGCACGTCCAGATCGAGGGGCCCGAGTTCCAGTTCGACGTTTGGCTCAGGAACGTTATCCGCCAAGTGCAGCTGATAGTTACGCAGTTCAGCGTCACGTAGAACGATCCGCCAAGGCTGATCAGATGTATCACCTTCCTGCGTTGGCTTAGGCTCGTCCTGCGTCGGTTGCTCCTCTGTGTCGGTTGGCTGCGGTTGCGGTTGCGGTTCTGGCTTGCTGGCAAGCAAGCGCTGCCAATTGAGTTGGCCGTCAGGCTCACGAATCAGCCAGCTCTCCAGTGCCTGGCTGCGCAGCTGGCCAAGGGTGAGTTGTCGTTTCGGCAAATCCAACGAAGCTTGGGCGATCTCTGCCTGTTCCAAACGGAGTAATGGCTGGCCATGGAGGCTATCGATACTCAGCGATGCCAGCGTAGCGCTCGCGTCGCTCAATTGAAGTGAAGTGCCCTTGCTGAGGTCGAGCTGGTACTCGGTCTTTAGGCTCAGCTGCCCTTCGTTAAGGGCGAGCGGTGCCATGTCGCGGACATAGGGCCAGAAGGTTTTCAGTGCCAACCCATTTATTTCAAGCTGGCCGGTGGACGTGACGGGGGAGAGGTTGAGCTGACCTTTCCATTTGATGCGTGATCCGTCCGGGCCTCTGGCAACTAGGACGGCATCAGCGGCGTCGTCTGAGCGGGTCGCAAAGTTAAGGAGCTCAAACTCCAGCGAGTCGAGCAGGAAGTCGATCGGCTCCTGGGTTCGCTGATCAGCGAAATGCACCCGTCCGCCGGCCAGTTGCAGGCGATCGATGCGCAGGGCCAGGGGCTCTTTATCCTCTGCGGGCGTATCTTCATTGCTGGGCAGCTCGAACAGCTCGGCCAGGTTCAGCTTGCCGTCAATGTCAAACAGGACTTCGGCGTTCGGCCCGATGAGCTCGATATCCGAAAAGTGCAGGGAGCGGCTCCACAGGCTGTCCCAATCGAGGTCAACGAATAACCGCTCGAAAGCCAGTTGCTCGGCATCCGGCTCGCCCAAGTGCAGGTTGTGGAGTCTCAAGTTCAAGGTGAACGGATTGAACTCGATCCGCTCAAGGCGAGCCGGTACCGTCGCGTATTTTGCCAGCTGTTGGTTGACGACACGCTCCGCCACTCCGGGCAGGATCAGAAAACCGAGCAGGCAATAGACGATCAGGGCGGTCATCACGCCGATGAGCGCGCGCTTCATTCCGTTGGGCATGCGGATCTACTTTCCAGGCGATGAACTGCCTTGGAGTATGGCATGGCACGCGGGTTCCTCCTGCGCGCGCGGGCGCGCGTTACCTCACAACTGGAGCATCAGCACCTTGAGCGGCGGCTTGCCGTCCGTTGACGGGAAGTCGGCGGCCGGTGGCAGTACTTGGCAGTCCTGAACCGGCCGACCAGCCTTGGTTGCGCAGCGCAGGACTTGATCGCGCCATTCGTCGAGATCGACCTTTGCCAGGTTGTTGCAGCAGATGAGGACGCCGTTCTCGGCGGTCGCGAGTAGGGCGGGTTTGAGCAGGCTTTGGTAGTCGCGCAGCAGGTCGACGGTTCCGAACGCGCTCTTCGACCAGGCGGGAGGATCGAGCAAAACCAGATCGAACTGCTTCGGTGACAGGCGCGGGTAGTCTGGCAGTGGACGGCCGCGTCGCTGCGGGATCGGCATGTCGGCGAGCTGACGGATCGCGGGAAAGTAATCCGACTGAATGAACTGCATCGGGGCCAGCTCAGGATTCAGCGCGCCGTTCTCGCGGCCCACCGCGAGGTTGCTTTCGGCGAAATCCAGATTGCAAACCTCACGAGCACCACCAGCGGCAGCGCAAAGACCGACCCCGCAGGTGTAGGCGAAGAGGTTAAGCACAGACTTGCCGGCACTGTTGGCCTTGACCCAGCCGCGCACATTGCGCAAGTCCAGAAACAGCAGCGGGTCCTGGCCGCTATGGCGTGCACGGACGCGGTAGTTCAGGCCCCACTCGTGACCGATCACGTCTTCTAGTGCCGAAGGTGCTGCGCGATATACCGGATCGCTGCGGTCGATACGCGAGTTGCCTTGGGAGCGATCGTTGTAGACGAGTGCCAAGGGCAGGCCGAGCTCGGTGCATATCTGCTCATGCAGGGTCAGCAGGGCGTCACGTTCAAGCGGCTGATGGAAGCTCTGTACCAGTAGCAGCGGGCCGTAACGGTCGATGGTGAGCCCTGGTGAGCCCTCCTGACTGCCATGGAACAACCGATAGCAGTCGGTGGCCTGGTGGTGCAGTTCGGAGAGCAGTGCTTCGCGATTGTGGTAGGCGGCGCGCAGCGCCTGTTCGAGAGAGCGCATGCGCGGCGACTCGGGAAAGAGGGCCGCGCAGTTTATCGGAAATCGCCGATAATGGGCCGGCGGGCTGCCTGTCGGTCAGCGTTCGATTGCCAGCGCGACGCCCTGACCGCCACCGATGCAGAGCGTTGCCAGTCCTTTATGGACATCGCGGCGAATCATCTCATGCAGCAGGGTTACCAGGATGCGGCAGCCCGACGCGCCAATCGGGTGGCCGATGGCAATAGCGCCGCCGTTGACGTTGACCTTCTGTTGATCCCAACCCAGCTCTTGGCCGACCGATAGCGCTTGTGCCGCAAAGGCTTCGTTGGCTTCGATCAGGTCCAGCTCATCGAGCGTCCAGCCGGCCTTTTCCAGGCAGCGGCGCGTGGCCGATACCGGGCCGATGCCCATGATCGCAGGATCGACGCCAGCGTTGGCATAGCTGGCGATGCGAGCCAGCACTGTTAGGCCAAGCGTCTTGGCCTTCTCGGCGCTCATCAGCAACACGGCTGCGGCACCGTCGTTGAGGCTGGAGGCGTTACCGGCCGTTACGCTGCCATCCTTCTTGAAGGCTGGTTTGAGTTTGGCCAGGCTCTCTGCCGTGGTGCCCGCCCGTGGCTGCTCGTCCGTATCGAAAACCAGCGGTTCGCCCTTGCGCTGCGGAATCTCGATCGGGGTAATTTCGTCGCGCAGACGCCCGGCTTCGATGGCGGCAATTGCCTTTTGCTGTGAGGAGGCAGCGAATGCATCTTGCGCTTCGCGCGTGACGCCGTACTTTTCCACCAGATTTTCGGCGGTGATGCCCATGTGGTAGTCGTTGAACGCGTCCCAAAGGCCGTCCTGAATCATGCTGTCGATCAGCTTTCCGTGACCCATGCGCAAGCCCGTGCGTGCGGCGGGCATGACGTACGGCGCCAGGCTCATGTTTTCCATGCCGCCGGCAATCACCACTTCGGCATCGCCACAGCGAATCGCCTGTGCCGCCAGGTGCAGCGCTTTGAGGCCGGAGCCGCAAACCTTGTTCAGGGTCATCGCCGGTACTGCATGGGGCAGCCCTGCGTTCATGGCCGCCTGTCTCGCCGGGTTCTGCCCCGCGCCAGCAGTCAGAACCTGGCCGAGGATGACTTCATCGACCTCGGCGGCATCGATTCCGGTCTGCTTAAGAAGTTGGCGAATCACCGCGGCGCCCAGGTCGACGGCAGGGATGTTGGCCAGCGCGCCCTGAAAGCTGCCGACAGCAGTGCGAGTGGCGGCGACGATGACGACGTCTTGCATGATCTTGAACCTCAAGAAGGTGCGGGCTCCCGCGGGGCGCTCATGTTGGCACAGGCCTGAAGGCGGCTCCAGGTGCGGAACCTGCCGGTCACGCTAGCGTATGGGCAGGTCCATGCGGCGCCGTGCCCGGTGCACCGAGCCGCTGCGTACGGCCCAGCGCAGCACCGGGGCGGTTCGCCTTACTGCTATCCGAATCAGTTGCCGTTCGCGGTCGGACTGGCTGAGATCGAGCATATCGCTGGCCCAGTCCGGCAACAGGTCGATGCCGGCGCGCATCATCAGGGCACCGAACGGCTTGGCGAGGCGACTCGGAGCGGGCGCTTCGAACAGGATGCGTACGATCTCCCGAGAGCGCTCATCACAGCGCAGTTCTGGCCGGATAGCCGCGAAATAGTCCTCTATCTGCTGCCGCGAGCGCGGCACCTTGCGTGCGCCGAGCGCTTCGGCGATACGTGCGACCTCGGCGTAGTAGCGGTCCTGTTCCTGACCTGGCAACGCCGGGTTGAGGTAACGCAGGTGCGCCTTGAGAAAGCTCCTGACTTCGGCGACATGCACCCAGGTCAGCAGGTCCGGGTCGTACGCGGCGTACGGGCGGCCGTCGGGTGCGTGGCCGGTAACCTTCAGGTGAATGGCTCGGACCCGTTCAATCAACCGCTGCGCATCGGCCTGGCTACCAAAGGTGGTCGCCGAGATGAACTGGCCGGTGCGACGCAGTCGGCCGAGCAGATCGTCGCGGAAATTCGAGTGATCCCAGACGCCGGCGAGCGCAAGCGGATGCAGGGCTTGGAGCAGCAGTGCGGAAATGCCGCCGATTAGCATCGAGGTAAAGTCGCCGTGCACGCGCCAGCAGACCGAATCCGGGCCGAACAGACCGGGGTCGCCTGGTGGGTTTTCGTAGTCGACACCGCCGATGGCCAGCCCGGTGAGGCTGAGCACCTGCGATTCGATATGACGGCGGATCATTTCCAAAAGGGCGACATCTGGCTGGGCTGGGAAGTCGAATCTTACTCGATGTCCAGGCGTTACCCAGGCCCAGTCGATCAGCGTGGTGCCGAAGGCGTATCTGTGAAGCAGCGGAGGAAGGAGCACCGGACAGCGGTCAAGCGCTGTCCGGTGTTGCACATCGATCAGCCGCGATGGCGGCCGCGGAAGAAGTCGATCAACCCCTGGGTCGAGGCGTCTTCGGCGGGTTGCGCATCGAAGCTGGTCATCTGGCCGTAGACGGCTTTGCCCAGGTCCTTGCCGAGCTCCACGCCCCACTGGTCGAAGGAGTTGATTCCCCAGATCACGCCCTGGACGAACACCTTGTGTTCATAGAGCGCGATCAGCGCACCAAGGCGGCCGGGGCTGATGGTTTCCATCACCACGGTATTGCTTGGCCGATTACCCGGAATGACCTTGTGCGGCGCCAGGCGCTCGACTTCGGCTTCGCTCATGCCTTTTGCTCGCAGCTCCGCTTCGGCCTCTTCGCGCGTCTTGCCGCGCATTAGCGCCTGGCTCTGTGACAGGCAGTTGGCGTACAGCCACTCATGGTGATCGGCAACCGGATTGTGACTGACCACTGGCACGATGAAATCTGCCGGAATCAGCGGCGTGCCTTGGTGCAGCAGCTGGTGGTAAGCGTGCTGGCCGTTGGCGCCGACGCCGCCCCAAATCACCGGTCCGGTGGTGCAGGACACTGGGGTGCCGTCCTGACGCACGCTCTTGCCGTTGGATTCCATGTCCATCTGCTGCAGGTGTTTGACGAAGTTGCGCAGATAGTGGTCATAGGGCAGGAAGGCGTAGCTCTGCGCGTCCCAGAAGTTGTGATACCAGATGCCCAACATCGCCAGCAGAATCGGCATGTTGCTTTCGAACGGCTCGTTGAGGAAGTGCTGGTCCATGCTGTACGCGCCGGAGAGCAAGTCCTTGAAGTTGGACATGCCGATGGCCAGTGCGATCGGCAGACCGATGGCCGACCATAGCGAGTAGCGGCCGCCAACCCAGTCCCACATAGGGAAGATATTCTTCTCGCGGATACCGAACTCAACGGCGGCTTTCTTGTTGCTTGTGACAGCGATGAAATGCCGGTAGAGCTTTTCTTCGGTGCCGCCTTTGCCTAGGTACCAAGTGCGTGCAGCTTGGGCGTTCTTCAGCGTTTCGAGGGTGCCGAAGGTCTTGCTGGAAATGATGAACAGCGTCGTCTCAACGTTCAGTTTGGCGGTCACCTCGCGGAACTCGCTACCGTCGATGTTCGCCAGGTAATGAGTGCGCACGCCGTGCTGAGTAAAGGGCAGGAGCGCTTCGGAGACCAGCTGTGGACCGAGGAAGGATCCGCCGATGCCGATGTTGACCACGTCGGTGATGGTCTTGTCGCTGAAGCCGCGCCAAAGGTTGTTATGAATACGGGTGACGATGTCAGTCATCTGCGCCAGGGCAGCATGCACATCACGCATGATGTTCTGCCCGTCGACCATCACCGATTCGCCCATGGGGCGTCGCAACGCGGTGTGCAGTACCGGACGATTCTCTGAGCCGTTGATTCGCTCGCCTTCGAACATGGCGCGAGCCGCTTGCTCGACGCCAGCCTCGCGGGCCAGGTTCACCAGCAGAGTGCGAGTCTCGGGGGTGATCAGGTTCTTCGAATAATCGAGAAACAGGCCGCAACAGGATACCGACAGGTCATCGAAGCGCGTCGGATCGGCCTTGAATGCCTCGCGCATGCTGAAGTTTTGCATGGTCAGGCGGTGTTCTTCCAAAGCCTTCCAGGATGGCAGGCCGGTGGCATCGAGAGGGTGCTGGTAGTAACTCATGGTTGTGCGGCTTCCTTTGCTTTGGCGGACTGTCTGCGGCTCTGCGATTCGTTCGGACAGTCATTCGATCATGCTGGCACGCTGGCATTCGTCCTGAATGTGACAGGCGCGTTCCGCTGCGGCTGGACCGCAACGGCGGCGGCGCATCCTGCACCGTCGAGACTGGTCTGACTGGCAAAAACGCGCGGCGTTCCGAAGCGTTGCGCACAGGGTACGGATAGCGGCCAGAACAGGGCGACCATTGCAGATTTCCGCCGCCAGGGGAAACCCTTTGCACACAAAAAAAGCCCGCGTCACGCTTGGCGATGCGGGCTTTCGAACAACCGATGGTGAATCAGGCGACCTGAACTGGAATCGCGTTGCTGGTGTGACTGAGATCCCCATCAGCGCCCATATACAGAACGTGTGGTTTGAAGCTAGCCAGTTCAGCTTCGCTGTAGTGGGCGTAGGCACAGATAATCACCCGATGACCAACGCCAGCCTTGTGTGCGGCGGCGCCGTTGACGGAAATGATCTTCGAGCCTTCTTCGCCACGGATGGCATAGGTCGTGAAGCGCTCGCCGTTGTCGACGTTGTAGATCTGGATCTGCTCGTATTCGCGGATGCCGGCGAGGTCCAGCCAGTCACCGTCGATGGCGCAGGAGCCTTCGTAATCCAGCACCGAATGGGTCACCTGGGCGCGGTGCAGTTTAGCCTTGAGCATGATGGCGTGCATGGCGGGGTCCTCCGGAGGCGCAAGCGGCGCAGAGTGTGCCCGAACCCTCAGGTCGGTTCAAGACCGAGGGCCGAGCTGGGTTATGCCGATGATCGGCCGTTATCAGTCCACTGGCGGAGCGATGTCGACCAGCAGGTTATCCAGCAACCGAGTCTTGCCCAGGAACGCTGCGGCGAGGATCACAACTTCGTGGCTGTCTGGCTTGACCGGTTGCAGGTCCGGGGCGTTGCGGATCTCCAAGTAGTCGGGCCGCAAGCCGGCAGCTTGCAGTGCCTGATGGCCGGATGCGAGCAGGGCGGGGTAGTCCCGTTCTCCGTTGCGCAGGGCGTCCGCCAGCTGTTGCAGCGTACGGTGAAGTACGGGCGCGGTTGCGCGCTCGTCGGCGCTGAGGTAACCGTTGCGCGAAGACAGTGCGAGGCCGTCGTCAGCCCGCACGATGGGTTCGCCAATGATCTGCACGGGCATGTTCAGGTCGCGGACCATGGTGCGGATAACCGCCAGTTGCTGGAAATCCTTCTGGCCAAAGACCGCAAGGTCCGGCAGCACCATGTTAAACAGCTTGCTCACCACGGTCGAAACGCCGTCGAAGTGCCCTGGGCGGCTGCCGCCACAGAGTCCCTCGGACACGCCCGGTACCCGAACGATGGTCTGCAGTGCCTGGCCGTGCGGGTACATTTCCTCGACGCTGGGCGCGAACAGCAAGTGGCAGCCGGCCTCGAACAGCTTGTCCTGGTCGGCCGCGAGCGTACGTGGATAGCTGGCGAGGTCTTCGTTGGGGCCGAACTGCAGCGGATTGACGAAGATGCTGGCAACCACGAAGTCGGCACGCTGGCCGGCCTTCTTGACCAGTGCGATATGGCCGGCATGCAGGTTGCCCATGGTCGGCACGAAGCCGATGCGCTTGCCTTCGCCCCGCGCGCGGGCCACCGCGGCGCGCAGATCAGCAACGGTTTTCACCACATTCATGCGGAGAACCCATGTTCGGCTGCAGGAAACTCAACGGACTTGACCGCCTGGACGTACGCGGCAATGGCCGTCGGTATATCGCCATGCTCACGCATGAAGTTCTTGACGAACTTTGGCGCTCGGCCGGTCAGCGACAGGCCGAGCATGTCGTGTAGAACCAGTACCTGGCCGTCCGTGTCGCTGCCCGCACCGATACCGATCACCGGAACCGTAACCGCCCGTGTGATCCTCGCAGCCAGCGCGCTTGGGACACATTCGAGCAGCAGCATGGCCGCGCCAGCATCCTCAAGCGCCTTGGCGTCGGCAATCATCTGTTGTGCCTGCGCTTCTTCGCGCCCCTGCACCTTGTACCCCCCAAAGATGTTGACCGCCTGCGGGGTGAGGCCCATGTGCGCGCAAACCGGGATCCCGCGCTCGGCCAGCAGGCGAATGGACTCGGCCAGCCAGGCTGCGCCTTCGACCTTGACCATGTGGGCGCCGGCCTTCATCAAGGTCGATGAGTTGTTCAGCGTTTGCTCGACGGTCGCGTTGGCCATGAACGGCAGATCAGCGACGATCATGGCGCCGCGGTTGCCGCGTTTGACACAGGCCGTGTGGTACGCCATCTCGTCAACCGAAACCGGCAGCGTACTGTCGTGACCTTGCAGGACCATGCCCAGGGAGTCGCCGATCAGCAGCATCTCGACACCAGCTTCGCAGGCTGTCTTGGCGAAGGTTGCGTCATAGCAGGTCAGCATGACGATCTTCTCGCCTTTCTGCTTGAGGCCTTGCAGGGTGGTCAGGGTTACGTCTGGCATGAAAGCCGTCCTCCTAAAGCCTCTCGGGGATCACGGTTGCAGGCGGAGCGTCAGGGTTGCCCCGTTTCGATGCGTGCCGGCAGAGGGCGCTTATAGTCCTGATGGCGGCGAGCTAAGTCAATCGCGAGTGTTACCCGCAGGTTACATCTGTTACCCAGTGGTTACAGCGGGTCGCCGAGCCGCTCGAGGCCTTCAAATGGGCAGGCAGCGAGCAACTCAGCAAGCATGCGGCCATCGGCGAGCTTGAGTTCGGCGGGGGCAATCTCGGCCAGCGGGTAGAGCACAAAAGCCCGCGCATGCATGTGGTAATGCGGAACCGCCAGGCGGGGCTCGCTGATCAGCCGATTACCGAACAGCAGAATATCGAGATCCAGTGTGCGAGGGCCCCAGCGCTCGGCTTTGCGCTCACGCCCTTGAGCGAGCTCGATCGCTTGCAGCGCATCAAGCAGAGCAAGCGGTGACAGCGAAGTATCCAGCGCCGCCACGGCATTGTTGTATCGGGGCTGGTCAGCAGGGCCGAGCGGGTCGCTGAGATAAAGCGAGGAGACGACTGCCAACTGCGAGTCGCGAATGCATGTCAAAGCATCCAGGGCGCCGCGCAACTGCCGCCGCGGCTCGGCCAGATTGCTGCCGAGGCCGATGTACACACGTTCCATATCAGTCCGCTGACGCGGGTGCGCTTTCGTTCGGGCCCCGCTTGCGACGGTTGCTTCGGCGACGTTTGCGCGGCGCACCGTTACCCTCGTCTTTGCTGCTGAGGCCGCGGATCATGTTACGGCGCTCACTGTCGCTGGCTTCCTGGTAGTCGGTCCACCATTCGCCAAGACCATCGGTTTCCTCGCCGGCGCTCTCTCGCAACAGCAGAAAATCGTAGCCAGCACGGAAGCGTGGATTCTCCAGTAGCTGGTCTGCACGACGTCCTTGTCGGCGTGGCAAGCGGTCCTGCATGTCCCAGATCTCGCGCATGGGCATGGTGAAACGCTTGGGAATGGCCGTGCGCTGGCACTGTTCCCATATGAGGTCATGCGCGGCTTCCTGCATCGCCGGTATTGGCGGCAGGCCGCGCGCTTGGACCTCGGCGACGCGCGCCGGCAAGGCCGGCCAGAGCAGGGCCGCAAACAGGAATGCCGGGGTGACGGGCTTGCCTTGGGCGATGCGCAGGTCGGTATTGGCCAGGGCGTTGCGGATCAGCGTACCGGCATACTCAGGGTTGTCTTCCAGCGCATCGGCGCTGGCCGGGAATAGCGGTGCGAATAGGTCGTACTCAAGCAGCAAATCGAAGGTGCGTTCGGCTTTACCGCTAAGGAACAGCTTGATGATCTCGTCGAACAAGCGCGCAGACGGCACGTCGTTCAACAGGTCGGCCAGGTCGGCAATCGGCTCCGCGCTATGCTTTTCGATCTCGAAGTCCAGCTTGGCGGCGAAGCGGACCGCTCTCAGCATGCGTACCGGATCTTCCTGGTACCGCTGCTCTGGGTCGCCAATCAGGCGGATCAGCCTGTTGCGAATGTCGTGAACCCCGTGGGTGTGGTCGAGGATCCGCTCGCTGGAAGGATCGTAATACAGAGCGTTAATGGTGAAATCGCGGCGCTGCGCATCGTCTTCTAGCGTGCCATAGATGTTGTCACGCAGAATCCGCCCGCTCTCGTTGCGCGAAGCCAGGTGGTTGGGTTCATCATCGTCTTCTTCGGGATGATTGGCGCGGAAGGTTGCGACCTCGATGATCTCGCGGCCGAAGTGCACGTGAACCAGCTTGAAGCGACGGCCGATAACGCGTGCATTACGAAACTCGGCACGCACCTGTTCGGGCGTGGCACTGGTAGCCACGTCGTAGTCCTTTGGCTCCAGATCGAGCAGCAGGTCGCGGACGCATCCACCCACGACATACGCCTCGTAGCCGGCATGCTGGAGCCGCTCGACCACACTGACGGCGTGCCGGCTGAGATCGTTGCGGTGCAGCGAATGCTGCCGGCTGGACAGTATTTCGGGGGTGCGACGAGGATGCGGGAGTCGGCGCAGGGGTAAACGAAAAGACTGGAACAGCTTTTTCAGCATGAGAGGCACTGTGTGGCGAAATGACAAGGTGGCGACGTGAATAGCCACGAAACAGGCGTGGATTCTAGCACCGGGAGCAGGGATGGTGAACGAAGCGCGGAGAGGTGTCAAAACCCGGCCGAGGCCAGAAAGCACTAGGGGGAGCCGAAGCTCCCCCTTTAAATGATGTCGCGTGCTTTGTTGTTATTAGTATTTCGGGCGTGTTGTTTTTGTTTGGGTCACCCGTTCCCTTCAGCTATCGCATCCAGGAATCGCTCCTACGTTGGGAGCAAAGAGCAAACGGATTTCTTTGGTCGCTGATTTACCATCGATCATTCGATCCAACCAGTTCAGGCGCTGCTTATGCAGTTTTTGTTGTTCTCAGCCTGGTCGCGGGGCAAAACCCCGTTTGGCATTTCCTCTCCAAAAGAATCAGTTAGCTACGCCTCTGCCTTATTGTCTTTATTTTGCTAGAGCCGGTACGTCTTGTTCTTATTGTGGGTCTGCTTGTTATTGTTGTTGTGCCAGATATAAAGCATTCGCCGTGCCAGTTTTGGAAAAGTCTTTAGAATCAATGGCTTGATCTTTTTGGTTGTCGCTCTGGTCCGAAGAGTCTGTAGCGTTCGTTACCGATGAACCCGCATTTTGTTACGTCTTGGTAGTGGGGGTAACAGCTCACTACCCAGCCGTGGCCGATTTGCGCCGTGGGATCCCGAGCCGCTGACGACGCTCCCAAAGGCACTTGCGGCTGATGCCCAGCTTGCGTGCCAGTTCGGTCTCGGTCATGTGATCCTGGTGCTCAAGTACGAAATGCTGAAAATAGTCTTCCAGCGACAGGTCCTCGGTCGGCTCGTTGCTTGTGGAGACAGCGGAACCTAGCAGGGCGCCGGGCTCATCAAAATCCTCGTCGAGGGGGTCGAGTTCGATGTCGATACCCAGCAGCTCAGCACTGATTTCTTCGCTTTCACTGAGAATCGCCGCCCGCTCGATGGCATTCTCCAGTTCGCGCACGTTCCCCGGCCAGGTGTATTGCCGTACGGCCTGCTCGGCCTCTCGGGAGAAATGCAACCCCTCGGTGGCCATGCGCGCACTCTGGCGCGCCAGGAAGGCCTTGGCGATTTCCAGCACGTCGGCGCCGCGCTCGCGTAGGGGGGGCAGTTTCAAGGCGATGACATGCAGCCGGTAGTAGAGGTCCTCACGAAATTGCCCATTCTTGGCCAGCGTTTTCAGGTCACGGTGGGTCGCGGCGACCAGGCGCACATCGACTTTTTGCGACTGGGTAGAGCCTACCCGCCGGATCTCGCCTTCCTGCAATACGCGTAACAACCGCGCCTGTGCCTCAAGAGGCAGCTCACCGATTTCGTCGAGGAACAGGGTGCCACCATCTGCGGCCTCGACCAGGCCGGCGCGACCGGCACTGGCGCCGGTAAAGGCCCCTTTCTCGTGACCGAAGAGTTCGGATTCGATCAGGGTTTCCGGAATTGCGGCGCAGTTGACTGAAATCATCGGCGCCTTGGCGCGACGGGAAAGGTTATGCAGCGCGCGGGCAACAAGCTCTTTACCAGTACCCGATTCGCCTTGGATCAGCACATTGGAGTCGGTCGGGGCGACCTTGCGGATCTTGCCGAACAAATCCTGCATCGGGCCGCAGCGTCCGATGATGCCAATCTCACCATTGATCGAGTCGTCTGCCTTTGCGCCAGCAACGGGTGTGGCGCTGCGCGACGCCTCAGCCGGCGCCGAGGCAGCCTGCTGCCGATCATGAAGAATGCGCGCCACGGTTTGCAGCATCTCGTCGTGGTCAAAAGGCTTGGCGATGTAGTCGACGGCCCCCATTTTCATCGAGTCCACTGCCGAGCGTAGGCTGGCGTAGCTGGTCATGATGAGCACGGGGGTGCCTTCGGCCAGCTTGATCAGTTCGGTGCCGGGCGTGCCAGGCAGACGCAGATCGCTGACGATGAGATCAAAGGAGGGAATGCTGAAGCGCTCTTGTGCCTCCTGCACCGAGCCGGCTTCACTCACCTCGTACTGGTTGCGCTCGAGCAGTCGGCGCAGGGCGGAGCGGATAATGGTTTCGTCTTCGACGATCAGAATATGGGACATCAGTACTCTCTCGACGGTCTGAAGGCGGCTACACGGTGGTGGGAACGGCGCCAAAAGAGGGCTCGTTCCCGAACCTGTGCTAGTTGCCGCGCTGCGGCTTGGTGCGGGGTGCCAGTGTCATCTTCATCCAGGACGCGGCGGGGCCAGCTATACGCTGGGCCGCCCATGGTCGAGACCTGGCAGAAAACGGCCGGTGCCTCGTCATTCACCGGAATCTGTGGCCTCGACATGACGCGGCAAAGTGATGCGGAAACGCGTGCCGCGTTGGGTTTCCGGGTCGGCCGGGCTGTCAATATTGATCTGCCCATAATGCTCTTCCACGATCGAATAGACCAGTGCGAGGCCCAGCCCTGTCCCTTCACCTGGATCCTTGGTGGTGAAGAACGGCTCGAAAAGCCGATCCTGAATCGCCTGCGGAATGCCGCTACCTTCGTCTTCGACGATGAGATAGACGGTCTGTTCGGACACTTCGCTGCGTACTCGGATCGCGCCGCCGGGCTCGGATGCGTCGCGGGCGTTGGACAGCAGGTTGATCAGCACCTGAGCGAGGCGCTGCGGGTCTCCTTCTGCCAGATGATCGGGGTCGCAGAGGTTGAAGAATCTCACCTCGGTTCCCCTCCGGTTGAGTGAGAGCAGGGCAATCGCATCTTGCGCCGCCTCGGCCAGACTCACGGGGTACCGGTCCTGTTGTCTGCCGCCGGCATGGGCGAAGCTCATCAGCGACTGGACGATGCGTGAGACGCGTTTGGTCTGCTCGACGATCTGGTTGCTGATCTCGATGATCTCGGGGTCTGCCTCGCGCTCCTCGCGCAGGTTCTGCGCCAGGCAGGCGATGCCGGTGATCGGGTTGCCAATTTCGTGGGCGACTCCCGCCGCCAACCGACCAATGCTGGCCAGGCGTTCGGAGTGAACGAGGCGGTCCTCCAGCTGTTGGGTTTCGGTGAGATCTTCGATCAGCAGTACCAAACCGCTACTGCCGGGCGCCAACGGTTCGGCGATCGCGGCCTTGTGCAGGTTCAGGCAGCGGCTATGGCCGTCCAGCTGCAAGCGTTGTTTATGCAGGTGCTCCTCGCGCTGCTGCGTGAAATCGCTTAGCAGGCTCTGCCAGGGCTCGGCGATGGTCGACAGGCGAGAGCCCACCACCTGCAGCGCGGGAATTTCGGTGAGTTCTTCCAGGGCTTTGTTCCACATCAGGATTTCCTGGTCCTTGGCCAGCGAGCAGACGCCCATCGGCAGCTCCTGCAGGGTCTGCCGGTGGTAACGGCGCAGGGCATCGAGTTCGGCAGCAAGGCCGGTAAGGCGTGAGTGATAGTCCTCCAGGCGACTCTCGATGAAATGGATGTCTTCGGTCACATAGCTGTCTGCACCGTTCTTGTACGAGAGAAAATTCTCAACGATGTCCTGGGCGACGCTCGGCCCCATCAGGCCAGACAGGTTTGCCTCAATACGATCGCGTAGCCGGCGCAAGGCATAGGGGCGATGCTCGTCGAAGGGCAGTTGCAGATCCCGCAGCGCCTGTTCCACCTCCCGCTGCGCAGTCTTGGCGCCCAGCGGCTTGGCTAGCTGAGTGGCGAACTCCTGCGGCGAGGCGGCTGCCAGCTCACGACGTTGAGGTCGGCGCACGTTTTCCACCGCGCAGGCTTCTGCTGCGGCTTGCTCCTCGGCGCTGGTCTCGGTGAACAGCGATAACAGCGAAAACGCCAGCACGTTGACCGCCAGCGAGGCGATCGCCGCTAGGTGCCAGCTGGTGTCGTCGAGCACGTAAACCACGTTGAACAGGGGGATGTAGAAGCCATCGAGGTTGCCGACCAGCGGCAGCAGCATGGTCACAACCCAGACGGCAATACCGGCGAGCAGCCCAACGATGTAGCCACGACGGTTGGCGGTCGGCCAATAGAGCACTGAAAGCACGCCGGGCAGGAACTGCAGGGTCGCCACAAAGGCAACAATGCCCAGGTTTGACAGGTCCTGCTCGGCGCCCAGCATCAGATAGAAGCCGTAGCCGGCCATGATGATGGCGAGGATCAGGCTGCGCCGGGTCCATTTCAGCCAGCGATAGATGTTGCCTTCGGTAGGGGGTTGGTAGAGCGGTAACACGAGATGGTTGAGCGCCATACCCGACAGGGCCAGGGTGCTGACAATGATCAGACCGCTGGACGCCGAAAGCCCGCCGACAAAGGCCAACAGCGTCAATGCCTCGCTCTGCGCCGTAATACCGAGGCCGAGGGTGAAATATTCGGGGTTGGTGCTGACGCCAAGTTTGAGCCCGGCCCAGAGAATCAGCGGCACGGCCAGGCTCATCAGCAGCAGATACAGCGGCAGGCCCCAGCTGGCGCTGACCAGCGCGCGCGGGTTGAGGTTTTCGGTAAAGGTCATGTGATACATGTGCGGCATGACAATCGCCGATGCGAAGAACACCAACAGCAGGGTGCGCCAGGGCCCTTCCTGCAGCGGCGTATGCAACGCCTGCAACGCCGACTGGTTCTGTAGTAGCCAGATTTCCAGCTGATGCGGCCCACCGAACACGACAAACAGCGCGTACAAACCGATGGCGCCGAAGGTCAGCAACTTGACCACCGATTCGAACGCGATGGCGAAGACCAGCCCTTCGTGCTTCTCCCGTGTGGCGATATGCCGGGCGCCGAAGAGAATGGTGAACAGCATGATCATCACGCAATAACCCAGCGCGACCCGTTCCTGCAGGGGCTCGAGGGTGAGAATCCCGATGGCATCGGCGACCGCCTGAATCTGCAAGGCGAGTAGCGGAAGCATGCCAATCAGCATGACCACCGTGGTCAGCGCGCCGCTCCAGGTGCTGCGGAAACGGAAGGCGAACAGATCCGCCAGTGAGGCCAGCTGGTAGGTTCGGGTGATACGCAGTATCGGATAGAGCAGGACCGGCGCCAGCAGAAACGCACCGCACACGCCCAGGTAGGTGGCGAGGAACCCGTACCCATACTGATAGGCCAGACCCACCGTGCCATAGAACGCCCAGGCACTGGCGTAGACGCCGAGGGACAGGGTGTAGGTGAGCGGGTGCCGAATCACCCAGCGCGGGATCAGTCCTCGCTCGCTGATCCAGGCCACCCCGAACAGCACCAGCAGATAGGCGACACTGATCAGAATCAGGTGGCTGAGGCTAAAGCTCGTCTGCATCGCGTTGACTCTGAAGGATGAAGGTCACCACGATGAGGATCAGCCACAACAGATAAGGCCGGTACCACGCGCCGTTGGGGTCGATCCACCAGTCCATGATTGCAGGGGAAAACAGATAGATCCCCACCACCAGGAGCAGCACCAGTCGGTAGATGTACATGCTGGAACTCGTGTCGAAAGTAGGCGGATGGTAAAGGAAGCGGCAAGCGGCAAGCCACAGGCTGGCGGAAAAGAGCGTCTCGCGTCGGTTTTGCCCATATTAAGAGGCACGGATGCCGCCTCAGTGAAGCTGCGACTCGGCCAGGGTTCGACAGCGCGGGATGCGCTCAGCATTCCAGTGGGCTGTCGCCCAAGTCAGCACCTCGTCGGGCAGGGCGTCGCTCAGCTCGCCCGGCGTGGGTTGGCCGAGCGCGCGCAGCGCACGCAGTAACAGTGGTGTGGCTTCAGCCGGTTGCAGCGGCGGTGAGCGGTAACGTTTTCCCAGTTTATGGCCGTCGGGCTGAATGATCAGAGGGACATGCAGGTAGCGCGGGTGTGGCAGGCCAAGCAGGTCCTGCAGAAAGAGTTGCCGCGGGGTCGAGTCGAGCAGATCGGCACCGCGGACGACATCGGTCACGCCCTGCCAGGCATCATCGAGCACCACCGCCAGCTGATAAGCAATCAGCCCGTCTCTGCGGCGGATAACGAAGTCGCCCACTTCGCGGGCCAAGTCCTGGCTGTACTGGCCCTGGACGCGATCGCTGAAACTGTAGTTCCGATCCGGCACGCGCAGGCGGATGGCGGCGTCAGTGGTGTCGCGGGCGGCTTCACGGCAGAACCCTGGATAGAGTCCGGCAAACGCCTGCAATTGCTTGCGCGAGCAGGTACAGGCATAGGCATGGCCGTCCTGCCTGAGGCGATCGATCACCTCGTTATAGACGTCGAGCCGTTCGCTTTGGCGGACCATCTGGCCATCCCACTGGAAACCGTAGGCTTCCAATGCCTGCAGAATCGAGGTCTGCGCCCCCGGCATTTCTCGCGGCGGATCGAGGTCTTCCATGCGCAACAGCCAACGGCCGCCAACGGCGCGGGCATCGAGATAGGAGGCGAGGGCAGCGATCAACGAGCCGAAGTGCAGATAGCCGCTGGGGGTCGGCGCGAAGCGACCTATATAGGGAGAGGGTGTGGACATGGGCCGGCTCGGGTAAGGGGCGTCGAGGCGGGGTGAAGCAGGGGCGCGGGAGGCCGAAAATGAAGCGGGGCGCCGTAGCGCCCCGTTCGGGATCAGGAACCGATCTGCTTTTCCTTGATCTCCGCTAGCGTCTTGCAGTCGATGCACAGCGTAGCGGTCGGACGGGCTTCCAGACGGCGAATGCCGATCTCGACGCCGCAGGAATCACACCAGCCATACTCGTTGTCTTCGATCAGCTGCAGCGTCTCGTCGATCTTCTTGATCAACTTGCGCTCGCGATCACGGGCGCGTAGTTCCAGGCTGAATTCTTCTTCCTGGCTGGCGCGATCGGCCGGATCGGGGAAGTTGGCCGCTTCGTCCTGCATGTGATGCACGGTACGGTCGACTTCCTCCATCAGCTCCAGCTTCCACTTATTGAGGATGCCGGTGAAGTGAGCGCGCATGTTGTCGCTCATGTATTCCTCGCCCTTGGACTCCTTATAGGGAACGAAGGCGCGGATCAATTGGTTGCTGGGTGTCGTTTTAGTAATGGGCATGGATGAACGCCTCTCGCTATGTCCATTGCGCAGGATAGTGAATCCCTCTGCCGGCCCGTGCCGGCCCTGCGGCTGCAAGCGGGCGAACTTACCAGATCGTATCGGGGTGCGCTACTCCCGAATATCACGGTGGCTGCGGTGTCAGGGGGACCTTCGGTAGAATTCACGTTTTGTACTCGTCAGGAAGGTCAGATGACCTCGTCATATAGCGCGCGTAGCCGTGCAATCGAACCCTTTCACGTCATGGCATTGCTGGCCCGGGCCAACCAATTGCAGGCGTCTGGACATGATGTCATTCACCTGGAGATCGGAGAGCCAGACTTCACTACCGCCGAGCCCATCGTCGCGGCCGGTCAGGCTGCCCTCGCGGCTGGTCATACCCGCTACACCGCCGCCCGTGGGCTGCCGCAGCTGCGCGAGGCGATTGCCGGTTTCTACAAGCAGCGCTATCAACTGTCTATTGACCCCGAACGCGTGCTGATTACTCCCGGCGGGTCCGGTGCGCTGCTATTGGCCAGCAGTTTGCTGGTCGACCCAGGCAAGCACTGGCTGTTGGCCGACCCGGGTTATCCCTGCAACCGGCACTTCCTGCGCCTGATCGAAGGCGCCGCGCAGCTGGTGCCGGTCGGCCCGGATGTGCGTTATCAGCTGACGGCCGATCTGGTCGAGCGTTACTGGGACAAGGACAGCGTGGGCGCTCTGGTGGCTTCGCCGGCCAATCCCACCGGTACCTTGCTGACACGGGACGATCTGGCGGGCCTGTCCGCTGCGTTGAAAAGCCGCGGCGGGCATCTGGTGGTGGACGAGATCTACCATGGCCTCACCTATGGCACCGATGCGGCCAGTGTGTTGGAAGTCGACGACTCGGCGTTCGTGCTCAACAGCTTCTCCAAGTACTTCGGTATGACCGGCTGGCGCCTCGGCTGGCTGGTCGCGCCACCTCAGGCTGTCAGCGAGCTGGAAAAGCTGGCGCAGAACCTCTACATCAGTGCGCCGACCATGGCCCAGCATGCCGCCCTGGCCTGCTTCGAGCCGGCCACTCTGGAAATCCTCGAAGCGCGTCGCTGCGAATTTGCCAAGCGCCGTGATTTTCTGCTTCCCGCATTGCGCGAGTTGGGCTTCGGCATTGCGGTGGAGCCGGAAGGGGCTTTCTATCTCTACGCTGATATCAGCGCTATCGGCGGTGATGCTTACACGTTCTGCCAGCACATGCTGGAAACCGAGTTCGTCGCCATCACGCCTGGGTTGGATTTCGGGCGGCACCAGGCCGGTCACCATGTGCGTTTCGCCTATACGCAAGATTTGCCTCGGCTGGAGCAGGCGGTTGAGCGCATCGCCCGTGGCCTGCGGAGCTGGAAAGGCTGATGCAGTTCACAACGCCTCTCGAGCAGGGTCGGCTGGTTCGGCGCTACAAGCGTTTCCTCGCCGATGTCGTTACCGACGCCGGCGAGCACCTGTGCATCCACTGTCCGAATACCGGCTCGATGCTCAATTGCATGGGCGAGGGCGCGCGCGTCTGGTTTCAGCGCAACAGCGATCCCAAGCGCAAGCTGCCGGGCACCTGGGAACTGGTTGAAACCCCGCAGGGGCGGCTGGCCTGCGTCAACACGGCACGGGCCAATCGACTGGTCGAGGAAGCCCTGCTGGCAGGCGTGATCGGGGAATTGAACGGCTTCACTGCGCTCAAGCGTGAGGTGGCCTACGGCATCGAGAACAGCCGCGTGGATTTCCGCCTGGACTATCCCGCCGGGCCGGCATTCGTTGAGGTCAAAAGCGTGACCCTGGGCTTCGCTGATACGGCTGTCGCGGCCTTTCCCGATGCGGTGACGGACCGCGGCGCTCGCCATTTGCGCGAACTGGCGGTGCTGGCCCGTCAGGGCGTACGGGCGGTACAACTGTATTGCGTCAACCTCACTGGTATCGAGGGCGTGCGCCCTGCTGGCGAGATCGACCCGCGCTACGCCGCCGCGCTGCGGGATGCAGTGGAGGCGGGCGTCGAAGTGCTGGCCTATGGCGTCGAACTGTCGCCCAGGGAGATCCGGCTGGTGCGTCCCTTGCCGGTCATTCTGTAAGCAGACCTGTAGCGACCGGTTGGGCCCCGGCCGCGATCCTCATCATTCACCGGCCGCTGGGTGTCACCCGCCAGATCACGTTACCGACGTCATCGGCGACCAATAGCGCGCCGGCCTTGTCCACTGCGACGCCCACCGGGCGACCCATGGCCTGCTCATCCTCGTTGAGAAACCCGGTCAGCACGTCTTCGGCTGTTCCGTCCGGCTTGCCATCCTTGAAGGGTACGAAAACCACTTTATAGCCACTGCGCGGCTTGCGGTTCCATGAACCATGCTGGCCGATGAACGCGCCGTGACGGTAGCGCTCGGGCAGCAGCGGGCCTTCATAGAAGGCCAGCCCGAGCGACGCCGTGTGTGCGCCAAGTGCGTAGTCGGGCATGAGGGCTTTGGCCACCAGATCCGGGCGCGGCGGCTTGACCCGCTCGTCGACGTGCTGACCGTAATAGCTGTAGGGCCAGCCGTAGAAACCGCCGTCTTGTACCGATGTCATGTAATCGGGCACCAGATCGCTACCGATTTCGTCGCGCTCGTTGACGGTGGTCCACAGCTCGCCGCTGTCTGGTTGCCAGGCCAGACCATTGGGGTTGCGCAGGCCAGAGGCGAACAACCGCATCGTCTTATCGTGCGGGTCAATCTCAAGAATGGCCGCGCGGTTTTCCTCGGCCTCCATGCCGTTTTCACCCACGTTGCTGTTGGAGCCGCTGGTAACGTACAGCCGTGATCCGTCGGGGCTGGCGATGACGTTCTTGGTCCAATGGTGGTTGATCGGCCCGGCTGGAAGGTCGACCACTTTCTCACCCGCCGCGTCGATCCTGGTCGCACCTTGCTTGTAGGGGAAGCGCACCAGTGCATCAGTGTTGGCGACATACAGCTGATCGCCTATGAGCGCCATGCCGAACGGTGAGTGCAAACCCTCGAGAAATACCGATCTGTCTTCAAGCGTGCCGTCACCATCGCGATCACGCAGCAGCGTAATACGGTCGGCGCTTTTGCCGCCGGAGCCCGCCCGCGCCATGACCTTTTTCATGATCCAGCCACGAATGCCCTGGCCGTCGTCCGGCTTCGCGGGCGCATTGCTTTCGGCCACGAGCACGTCACCATTGGGCAGCACATAGAGCCAGCGCGGATGATCGAGGTTGCCAGCGAACGCCTGGACTTGCAGGCCGGGAGCCGCTTGCGGCGAGCGATCCGCGGGCCACCCGGTGGCCTCGGCGATGTTGACGGTCGGGATCAGCGACTTGTTCGGCTCGGGCAGCGCCGGGGCCGGGCCGTAGCCAGCTTCGACTGGCAGTGTTGCAGTGTCGCCGCAGCCGGCCAGGCCAAGCATAAGCGCCCCGGTTGTCAGGTAAGCGTAACGGCTAGGCATGGTCTACTCCTGTGTGATGATCGCAGCTGGACTCATGGGGCATTGTCCTGATCACGCCCCCTCTTGTGGGTACTGGCCGATCTATGCGCTGCATGTTGTTCCAGGCGAGGCATCAGCAGAAAGATGACCAATGCGAAGGCCGTCGTCATCACTGCGGTGGACTCATGACCCAGCCCCGTGGCGACGCCGATTGCCGCGGTCAGCCAGATTCCTGCCGCCGTGGTAAGGCCTTTGACGTCCTCCACCGAACTGCCCTTCAGAATTGTGCCGGCGCCAAGAAAGCCAATGCCAGTGATGATGCCTTGCATGACCCTAGACAAGTCTTCGATCGGCATCCCCGCTTCCAGTGGCACCAGAACGAAGAGGGCGGCACCCAGCGATACCAGCATATGGGTGCGCAGGCCGGCGGCCTTGCCCTTGTATTCACGTTCGTAGCCGAGCACGCCACCCAAAAACGCGGCCAGGACCAGCCGTACGGAGACGCGAATAGCATGCTCGAAGTCGGGGATGTCGGAAAATTCCGAGGCGACGGTGCGGCTCAAGATATCCCACCATTCCATGCATTCCTCCCTTGGGCTTAGCGGACGTGCTTTGCCGTTCGAGTACCGCCTGGCTTCAGCGGTTCATTCCACGACCTCGAAGCGCAGCATGCCGATCATCTGCCCTGCCTCGGTCATCACCCGCACGCGCCATTTACCTTCGGCCTGCTTTGGAAAGTTGCGCTTGTGGGTCCAGGCACGATAGCCGGCCTCCCGGCCACCGCTGATGTCCAGCGGGATGCGGTCGACCCGCTTACCGTTGTGCATCCATTCATGGTAGATGCGTTCTTTCAGGCCGCGCGGCGCGTTGATTGCGGTAAATGCGTAGAGGCCATTGCTGTGCAGCTGTTGGCTGGAGATTTCACGCAGACGATTGCCAGGCTTGCGCGAGGCATCATCGAGGGTCGTGGTCACTGCGACATCCGTCAGCCAGAGCGTTGCCGGCGGCACCCAGGTGCGTCCCACCCAACCGGCCAGACCGACCACGGCAGCGAGCGCCAGCACCCCCAACACGCTTCTCCAGTTCCACGATGCAAACAATCCGCTGAGGCTCGGCAGTGCGAGTACCACGGCGATGCCCAATGCCCAGAGGTAACTTTGCGGTGTCGACAGGTGAAAGATGATCGGTAGCGCAGTGAGTAGAACGGCAAACAATGTCAGCGCATGAAATGCCAGATAGACCCAGCGTCGCGGCGCGAGCCACTTGTAATAGATCGGATCGACCAGCGAGACCAGCGCTGCCACGCCCAGCATCACGGTGAACGCGGCCTGGCCACTGTTCCAGGTCGTGGTGATGAAAAAGAACGGGATGATGAAGAACAGGCTTTCCTGGTGAACCATTTGCGTCACATAGCGCAGCAAAGGCGGCGGCACCTTCCAGCCGAAGCGGCGTTCCAGACCGGCGCGTAGGCTTTTCTCCAGCATCAGCCAGAGCCAGCTGAACAGCATCAAGGCGGCGATGACCTTGGCCAGCCCGGCGTGGCGCTCGACCAGCACAAAACTGGCCAGGCCCGAACAGAAACCAAAGAGTGCAACCGTGCCGGGGTAGCGGCGAATCAGCCGCGAGGCCAGCTCGAACAGGCTCAAAAAGCGGGCCTTCAACGACATGTCGACTTCACAGTGAGGGGTGTCTCCGATTGATACGAGGCAGACGCCGAACGAGCGAGTGGCTCATCGTTGTTCTGTAGGCAGGCTATTGTGCTTGAGTTCCTGGGCTGCCGTTCAGGCATCGCAGCGGCTGATTATGCCGAGCCGTGGGAGATCGGAGGGATTGCCTGATCAATGGCCGCACACAAGCGATCATAGGCGCGGGCGGTCTCCGGTGTCAGGCGGATCAGTGGTAGATCGATGGTCTGGCAGAGCTCATCGACGAACGCGTTGGCCTCGTCAGGCTGCTCCATTTCGATGGCGCAACAGGGCGTCAACGTCTGCGGGTCGCACAATAGGAAATCGAACCGTGCCGCGGAGATGCGGTTGACCGCCTGATACCAGGGCGCACGCCGCGGAACCGCTGTGACTTCAACCACATCGGCGACACGCACCTTGCATAGAATCAGGAAGCGCTCACCCACGGCCTGCTGCAACAGGGCCAGCAATTCCTGCTCGCTCGGCTGAAAAAACGGCTCTTGCAGCCGGTAGGGCATGCGCAGCGCCGGGTGGTTGTACTGACGCTGCTTGATAAAAAAGACCAGCGCAAAGCAGACGAATGCCACTAGCACCAGAGCCAGGAAACTCATCATCGAGCGGCCTCCGGCACTGACGGAGGCGAGCTTGCAGAAACGAGCCATGACGGCATGGAAGAACTCCGGTACGGCGAATGTAACTATTGGAGGAGGCGACCCCGGTGAAGTTCGTTACACCGCGAACACCGTTCAACGATGCGAGCGCCTCCTTGGAGCGCTCGCAGATAGTTATCCCATATATCTGTTAAGTGTTCTGTGGATAACCTTGGGGTCAACAGCGCAGCGCCACAAGCTGCGCCGCTTTCCGTCGCTTGGTCAACTTTTGATCAGGCCGCCGCTACAGGTGAAAACACACAGCTAAGCGGTTTTGAAATCTCAAAACAGGCCCATTCGCGGGTTATCGTCCGTATGCATAACGCGAGGTTCGGACTTATCCCCGATTGCTGTGGAGAGTGCTGTGGATAAAGGTAGGTGAACCCTGCCGAAACGCCGCCGCACCTAGGCTGTAGCTGATCGGTCGTTTTTCATACAGCGGTACGGCGGACAATCGGCCAATAGCACACTGCAGGTGAGGGTGGATTGCCCCGCGCGTCACGGAGCTGGGCTGCAGTTCGTTCAGCAAGGGGACCAGCGGCTGCCGTGGTTCGCGTTGCTGGAATACGCCGGGACACTGCGCGCTCCTTCAGGCCCTGTTGCGCGATTCCGAAACTCCGTCCGCTGCGGCTGGTGCGTGATGCCGTCCATTGGAAATACAGCCAGTGATACTGGCGCCGCGAAACGTGTCCGGCGAACGCCAGGATTCCCTACGGCCAAAACGTCAGCAGCGCTCGCCAATGCAGACACCATTGATCCCTAAGGCGTAGTTGGCAAACAAGCTCTGGATCATCTCAAGACTGGGCATGGGCGACTCCTCGTTATTTAAAACAAGCCTAGTCGCTTCCCGACGGCATGCCCTTTAGCTTTTATTGATCGCTTCGATAGGCCTCGTGCAGAACTTATCCCCTTAGTCTGTGCAAGCTTCTGTGCATAACCTATTAGTGACCTTCGCAAACAGGCGGTATCACTGGCGTTGCGGGCGCTGATCAAGAACTGATCAGCTAACGCCTGAGAAGCGTTAAGTGGTTGTTACGCGGAATAGTTTGCTTGACAGCGACTGCGTGTTGAGAGCTGGGAGCGCAGCCGATTATTGTCCAGTATTACTGTGGGGCTCTCTGTGGATAACGTGGGGAAACGAAGCGCCAGGGCGCGCTACGACTGGGGTGTAGCTGGCTGGTCGTAAAATGATCAGCTGGGGCTGAGCTGGCGCTCTAATTGGAAGTCTTGGCGAGTGAAGCGGCCGACAATCCTTCAGTCGTCCGTACTGACAAGGCCTTTGCGCAGCGCATACAGCACCAGCGAGGGCACATCACGCAGTTTGAGACGATCCATGATCTGCGCCCGGTGCGCATCCACCGTCTTTACGCTCAGGCCCAGGCCGCTGGCGATATCACGCGTCGAAACGCCGCGCACGATCAGCCGCAGGATTTCAACCTGGCGTGGCGTCAGCGACGGAGCGCCAGGCTGCTCGCGCTGGCCGCCTTCGATCACTGCCGACTGGATGACTGTCTGCGCGATACCGGGGCTGAGGTACGACTCGTTGCGCGACAGCGCCCTCAATGCCAGCTCCAGCTCCTGCGCGGCGGCGTCTTTGAGTAGGTAACCGCTGGCACCCAGGCGCAGCGCCTGCAGGACATAGTCGGGCGTGGTGTGCATCGACAGAATCAGGAACTGCACATTAGGGAATTCGGTGCGCCACTGACGCAGGGCATCCAGGCCGCTCATGTGTTTCATGCTGATATCCAGTAACAGGATGTCAGGCTTGAGTTCGGTGAGGATGGTGTGAACCTCGCTGCCGTCGGCTCCCTCGGCTACCACCTCGTATCCCGGCTGGTCTTGCACCAGCGCCCGCAGGCCTGCTCTGACCAGTCCATGATCGTCAATCAGTGCTACCCGTTTCATGCATCTACTCCGTGGTGCGGGGATGGGGCTGCTATCGGCAAGCTCACGGTTACCCGTGTGCCGACCCCGCTGAGGCTTGCTATGTTCAGTTCTCCGCTCAATGCAGCGACGCGCTCTTCCATGCTGGTCAGGCCCAGACTTAGAGCGCGTGCACGAGCCGCTCGAAAGTCGAAGCCTACGCCGTCATCAATGACTTCGACCTGAAGAAGGTTGACCGTACGGCGGATATGGACCTCCACGCGGCTGGCATGGGCATGGCGGGCGACGTTGTTTACCGCTTCCTGGATGATGCGGAACGCAACCAGCGCGATGTCAGGAGATAGGCCGACCGTTTCGCCATCAAGCTTAAGCGACCAGCGGGTATGCGCAGCTTCGAGGAAACGCGACAGGTGCCAGTGGACGGCGGCCTGCAGACCGAGCGTCTCGAGTTGCAGCGGATGCAGCGCCAGCGACAGGCTGCGCACCTTGTCCAGCGCTTCGTCGGCAGCATCGCTGAGCTGGGCGGCGAGCCTGGCCAACACCGGTTCATGCGCCAGCGACCCGCACAGCCGTTGCAGGTGCAGCTTGAGGGCTGTGAGTTGCTGGCCGATGTCGTCGTGCAGGTCACGTGCGAGCTGGCGGCGCTGGTTCTCCTGGACCTCCATCAGCCGCTGCGACAGATGTTGGAGGCGCTGGTTGGCCTGCTCCAGCTCGCGCTGCATCCGCTCCGACTCGCTGATGTCACGCAGCAGCAAGAGCACGTCGTGGTATCCGTCGTTTTCCAGTAGCAGCTCGCTTACTTCGGCCTGGAACGGGGCGCCGTCGGCGCGCAGCAGGGTGACGTGTCGAAAGCACAGCGGGCCGATCACGCCACACTGCAGGCGGTCCAGCCGCTCGGCTTCGCGTGCTCGCAGGTCTGGGGCAACGTAGGGCTGCCATTCACCTGTGACCGATGGCGCCTCGCCTGACGGATCGAACAGGCTGCCCGCCGCCGCATTGCAAAAGCGGACCTGTCCGCTGCGAATGATCACCACGCCGTCGGGTAGGCTGGCGACCACCCGTTCGTAAATGCGCGGCGGATAGGTGCCGGTCGGTTCGGCTGGCGGCGATGGGGCGACGTGCGTGGCGCGGGCGATTACGCCTTCGCTGGCGGCTGACTGTTGCGCCCGCATCGAGCGGAGCATGACCTGGATGGCCAGCCACACCAGCGCTGACGACAGCAGCACCGCCAGCAGACTCCAGCCGATGGGCATCGATGGCCGTGTCCCGATCCAGAGCCCGCCCAGGAGCATGAGCCCCGCATGCAGCGCGGCGATTGCCCAGGGCATCCAGCGCAACAGTGAGTGGGGCGAACCCAGGCGATCTGTAATGTTTGACACACGCTCCGTCATCTAAGAACCGTTACCTGCGGTCGGTGGGTGCCGCTGCGTGCGGCACCGCCAGGGGTAGCTGTTTCTGCGCGAGCGCTCTATCTAGCCTAGTCCGCGCGCCGGCCCCCGCAACCTTGCAGCCCGATGGATGACGCGAGGCGGCCCATGCAGCCCCGGCAGCGGCGGGGAAAACTTTAGCGCTTTCACACCTTAGGACACCCTAGAGCCGCCTAGGGTTTAGCCTGATATCGCGGTCTCTGCCGGCTCCCTATCGTGACGACCATTCGACTCTGTCATGCGAGGCCGTACCGTGTTTGCCTACCCCGTACTCTGGATTGGAATTGCCATCGGGCTCGCCGGTCTTGCCCTGGGCTCGTTCTGGATCGTCGGTACGGGCAGCGCCATTTGCGTCGCCGCTGCGGTGTTCCTGAAGCCTCGCGCCTCGCGTGGGCCGGCCACCCCCGAACCAGTCACCGCGCCGCCGGTTGCCGTACCGGCCGTCGAGCCGCTGCTCAACGCCGTTTTGCCGACCTGGGGCAAGAACCTGGGGCAGGTGCGCGACATCCAGCAAAACAGCGTGCGCCAACTGTTCGAGCACTTCGCTGGATTGTCGGCTCGCCTCAGCCAGACCCTGAGCAATTCGGACAATGTGATCGGCGGCGATGGCATGGCCAGCAGCCTGCGCCAGGCGCAGAACCGCCTCAATGAAGTGACCTCGGCGTTCCACGCCGCCAGCGGCCGCAAGGCCGAACTGCTGGGCACCATTTCCGACCTCAACGGCTACGCGGCTGAGCTGCAGTCGATGGCCAAGCACGTGCAGGACATCGCCAGCCAGACCAACCTGCTCGCGCTCAACGCCGCCATTGAGGCGGCCCGGGCCGGGGACTATGGCCGTGGTTTCTCGGTGGTCGCCGACGAGGTGCGCAAGCTGTCGACGCTGTCGGCCGAGACCGGCCAGCAGATGGGCAACAAGGTCAGCGAAATCAACCAGGCGATCCGCGCCACTGTGACCGCGGCAGACGAACTGACCACCAGCGAGCGCGACAACCTGAGCTACCTCGACAGCGTGGCGGGTGACGTCATGCAGGGGCTGGGGCAGAGCCTCAATGAACTCTCGGTCACCTCGTTGCAGCTGCAGCAGGAAACCCGCGTCACCCAGGCGACGATCGAGGAAATCGTGGTCAGCCTGCAGTTCCAGGACCGCACCGACCAGATGCTCGACCACCTGCAACATGACATGCAGCGTCTCGATCAGGCCGTGCGTGCCGGCGACAACAGCGTGAGCGACCCGCAGCGCTGGCTGCGCGAGCTGCACCAGCACTTCACCACCGACGAGGAGCGCCACGGCAAGACCCGTAGCAAGAGCGCTGCCGACGACGTGACCTTTTTCTGATTCAACAAGGAGCATCACCACATGGCCAAGACCATTCTCATCGTCGACGACTCGCTCTCCATGCGCCAGTTGGTGAAGATGACCCTCACCGGCGCGGGTCATCAGGTCATTGAGGCCGTCGATGGCAAGGACGCGCTGACCAAGCTCAACGGGCAGAAGATCAACCTGATCATCAGTGACGTGAACATGCCGAACCTCGATGGCATCGGCCTGGTGAAGGCGGTCAAGGCCAATGCGGCCTACCGCTTCACGCCCATCGTCATGCTCACCACCGAAAGCGAGCAGGGCAAGAAGGCCGAGGGCCAGGCCGCCGGTGCCAAGGCCTGGATCGTCAAGCCGTTCCAGCCGCAGCAACTGCTGACAGCTGTCGACAAGCTGGTCGGCTGACATGCTCGAACTCACTTACGACCGCAGCGTGGAGCCGGCCCGGCTTCGCCTGTCCGGCAGCCTGACCATCTACGAGGTCGGCGAGGCGCATGCGACCTTGCTGAGCATGCTGGCAAAGCCTGAGGCAACCCCCTGCCTGCTCGACCTCGAGGCGCTCGAAGAACTCGACACCGCCGGGGCGCAGCTGCTGCTCGCGACCCAGCGTTATTTCGAGGCGGCCGGCGGCAGTTTGAAGGTGCAGGGACCGGCCGCCGCGGTGACCGAGGTGCTCGAGCTGTTGCGCCTTGAAACGCTGTACCCCGACGTCCTACTGGCTCATCGCTGAAAGGAAACCGTGATGCTTGATGGCGAACAATGGAGCCAGCTGTTGCTGAGCTTTGTCGAGGAGGCCCGCGATCTGGCCAAGCAGGCTGAAGAGTACCTGCTGCTGCTTGACGAGTGCCCCACCGATGAACAGTCGATCAACGGGCTGTTCCGCGCAATGCACACGCTCAAGGGCTCGGCGGGCCTGTTTTCGCTCGCGCCGCTGGTGGGCTTTACCCATCACCTGGAAAACCTGCTCATGGCGGTACGTGACGGTGCGCAGAGCCTGTCGCCAGAACTGATCTCGCTGATGCTGCGCTGCCTGGATGAAATCAGCGCGATGATCGAGCTGATCGATACCGACAAGGGCGAGCTGCTGGTCGACGACAGCCGCCACCAGCCGCTGCTTGCCGAGCTCGCCAGCTGCATCAACGCTGCGCCCCAGGCGCTGCAGATCCCGGTCGTGATGCTGCCCGACAGCTGCAACAGCCGCGGGGGGCTGGAACGCTGCGCCAGCTGCGACGCCGATGGCGCCTGGCACATCTCGTTGCGCTTTCACGCCGATCTGCTGAGAAACGGCTTCGAACCCAGTTCGTTCGTCCGCTTTCTGAGCCGCCTGGGCGACATCCTGCATCTACAGACAATCAGTCAATCGTTGCCCTCGCTGGCCGAACTGCAGCCGGAGACCTGTTACCTCGGCCTCGAAATCGCGCTGTGCACGCCGGCCAGCAAGGGCGAGATCGAGGAAGTTTTCGAATTCATAGAGGACTTCTGCACCCTGCGCATCCTGCCGCCGACCAGCGAGCTCGAGGACTATCTGCAGCTGATCCGTGACCTGCCCGAAACTGATGCACAAATCGGCCGGATCCTGGTCGCCAGTGGCCTGTTGACCGAGCGCGAACTTGAAGAAGGCCTGGCGCTGCAGGCCGCGGAAACGGTCGAGGTCAAGTCGCCGCTGGGCACGGTGCTGGTGAATGAAGGCATCGTCGCCCCCCAGGCGGTGAACGCCGCCCTGGCCAAGCAACAGGTTGCCCGTGAAAAGCGCAGCCAGGAAAACAGCCAAATCCGTGTGGCTGCAAACAAGCTGGACGAACTGATCAACCTGGTCGGTGAGCTGGTCATCAGCGCGGCCGGTGCCCAGCTGCGTGCGCGCTCGCATGGCGATGCCAATTGCATCGAGAGCACCCAGACCGTCAACCAGCACGTCGAGCTGATCCGTGAAGCCGCACTGAAGCTGCGCATGATCGAGATCGGCGACACCTTCAACCGCTTCCAGCGCGTGGTGCGCGATGTCAGCCAGCAACTGGGCAAGGATATTCGTCTGGATATCCGTGGCGCGGACACCGAGCTCGACAAGGCAGTCATCGACAAGCTGGCCGACCCCCTGACGCACCTGGTGCGCAACGCCATCGACCACGGTATCGAGTCAGCAGAAGGCCGCGTCGCCGCGGGTAAACCGGTCGAAGGCCACCTGCGCCTGAACGCCTATCACGAGTCGGGCATGATCGTGATCGAAGTCGGCGACGATGGGCGCGGCCTCAACACCGCGCGTATCCGTGAGAAAGCGATCGCGCGCGGCCTGATCGATGCCGCATCAAACCTGCCCGAACAGGACATCCAGGCGCTCATATTCGCCGCCGGGTTCTCCACCGCCGAGAGCGTGTCCGACCTGTCGGGACGAGGCGTGGGGCTGGATGTGGTGCGCAGCGCTATCGATGCGTTGCGCGGCACCATAGAGATCGATTCCCGTGAAGGCCTGGGCTGCACCTTCCGCATCCGCCTGCCGCTCACGCTGGCGATCATCGATGGATTCCTCGTCAGCCTTGGCGACGACTATTTCGTCATCCCGCTGGACATGGTCACCGAGTGTCTGGAGATGGACGCCGAGCAACTCAGTTCAGGCGCCTACGGCTACCTCAATCTGCGCGGCAAGCCGCTGCCCTGTCTGTCCCTGGCCGCCCACTTCAACCTGGCGGAAAGTCACGCCAAACGCCGCAACATCATTGTCGTCAGCCAGGGCCGGCAACAGGCCGGGCTGATCGTCGATCACCTTCACGGTGAACTGCAAACCGTCATCAAGCCGCTCGGGCAGCTGTTCCAGCACCTGCAAGGCATTGGTGGCTCCACCATCCTGGGAACCGGGCAAGTAGCCCTGATCCTGGATATCCCCAGCCTGTTCCGTTACCTGCAAAACCACGTCGACGCGAATCCTGCTGCCCAGCGCATCAGCCAATCCCGCCAGGACCTCGCAGGCCAGTAAGGAGAAACAACCATGAACGTATTCGGTAACTTCAAGATAGGGACGCGTCTGATCGCGGGTTTCCTGATAGTGGTGGCACTGACCATTACCGTGGGCATGCTGGGTATACGTAACCTTGAACACGTCAGCGAGTTGTCCGACCAGATGTATGACCGCGAGTTGATCTCGCTGAACAACATCCAGTCGGCCAATGTGCAGCTGATCTATGTTGGACGTGGTCTGCGTTCGAGCCTGCTGGCCACCAGCCTGGAGGAGCGTGACTCTTCCATCAAACTGACCCGGGACGCGATCAGCAAGATGTACGAGCACATCGAGCTCACCCGCACCAGCTTCGTGACGCCCGAAGGCATCGCCCAGTTCGAGTCGCTCAGTGAGCCGATGGCCGCCTACGTGCGGACCGTCGAGCAGGCCCTAAAGCTGCGCGAAGCCTCCAGCGAGGTGCGCCCGGCCGACGAGCTGACCGTGATGCTGCCGCAACTGCGTGAGACCGGAAACAAGGCCGACGATCTGCTGACTGCCCTGGTTGAGCGTAAGGTCGCCAATGCTAAGGAAGCCAATGAACAAATCACGAGCATCTATCTTAGCTCGCGGACCCAGATGATCGGCTTGGTGATCATCGCGGCCTTGCTGGGCTTCGGCATCGGCATTCTGGTCACACGCAGCATTACCCGGCCGCTCAACCGCGCCGTGTCGGTTGCCGATGCGCTTGCGGCTGGCGACCTCAGTGTGCAGGTGGAAGTGAACAGCAAGGACGAGACGGGCCAGTTGCTCAACGCCATGAAGAACATGGCCGAGCGGCTGCGTAGCGTGATGGGCGATGTGCGCAGCGCTGCCGATTCCCTGTCCTCGGCTTCGGAGGAAGTCAGTGCCACCTCGCAATCGCTCAGTCAGGCGGCTAGCGAGCAGGCGGCGGGCGTCGAGCAGACCACCGCGTCGGTGGAGCAGATGTCCGCATCCATCGCGCAGAACACCGAAAGCGCCAAGATCACCGACAGCATTGCCGGCAAGGCCGCCAATGACGCCGTAGCCGGTGGCCGGGCAGTGCGCGATATGGTCGTTGCGATGAAGCAGATCGCGGACAAGATCGGCATCATCGATGACATCGCTTACCAGACGAACCTGCTGGCGCTCAACGCGGCTATCGAGGCGGCGCGGGCCGGTGATCATGGCAAAGGCTTCGCGGTGGTCGCCGCGGAAGTGCGCAAGCTGGCCGAGCGCAGCCAGGTGGCCGCGCAGGAGATTGGTGGCGTGGCCGGCAGCAGCGTGCAGCTGGCCGAGCAGGCCGGTCGCCTGCTCGACGATATAGTGCCGAACATCCAGAGGACTTCGGACCTGGTGCAGGAAATCACCGCGGCATCCCAGGAGCAGAGCACTGGCGCGGGCCAGATCAATATCGCCATGGGGCAGATGAACCAGATCACCCAGCAAAACGCCTCGGCGTCCGAAGAGCTGGCTGCCACCTCCGAGGAGATGAACGCCCAGGCCTCGCAACTGCTGGAGCTGATCGGCTTCTTCCGCCTCGATGCGCGCGATGGGGTCGCTCAGGGCCTCGGTCGCCAGCCACAGGCACCCAGCGTCAAGCCCAGCGGCAACCGCTCGGTGCGCAGCATCCGCAAGCCGACCGCCATGGCTGATGACAGTCAGTTCGTCAGCTTCACATAAGGGGGCGCAGATGAATTTTCCACAGGTAAGCGGTGCCGCCAGCACCGCGCCGGCTGATATCCAGCACCTGTCGTTCCGGGTGCGCCAGGCACGCTACGCGTTGCCGATTGAGCTGGTACGCGAAATCATCGAGTACGGGCAGATCACCGGCGTGCCGATGATGCCGGCATGCATTCACGGCGTGATCAACCTGCGTGGCAACGTGGTGCCGGTGCTGGACCTAGCCGCACGCTTCGGTATGGAGCGCACGGTGCCGAGCAAGCGGACCTGCATTGTGATCATCGAGCTGGACCTGAACGATGCGCTGCAGCGCATCGGCCTGGTGGTCGATGCGGTCGACGCCGTGCTGGATATCCAGGCTGCCGACGTCGAGCCCGCACCAGGGTTCGGCGCTGGGATTCGGACAGAATTCATTGCCGGCATGGCGCGCGACGAGCGGGGTTTCACCATCATTCTGGACGTGCGCAAGGTGTTGTCGCTGGACGACATCCTGCAGATCAGCCAGGCGATGGCGCAGGCGAGCTGAGCATGCCGACGTCGAGCCTGCCGGTGCTGGGCGAGCAGGAGTTCCGGTTCCTGCAGCAGCTGATGGTCGAGGCGTCGGGTATTCATCTGAGCGACAGCAAGCGGCCGTTGGTGGCAGGCCGCCTGATGCGCCGGTTGCGGGCTCTGAACCTGAGCAGCTACCGCGACTACCTGTTGCTGCTCAAGGATCCGACGATGCAGGCCGAGCAACGCTTGGTGATCGACCTGCTGACCACCAATGAAACCTACTTCTTTCGTGAGCCGCAGCATTTCCAGTTCCTGGCCCGTTGGCTGGACGGCCGGCGCGAGCCGTTGCGCATCTGGAGCGCCGCCTGTTCGTCGGGTGAAGAACCCTACACCCTGGGCATGGTGCTGGCCGAGCATGGGCCGGCGGAGTGGTCGATCCTTGGCAGCGACCTCAGCCGCACGGTGCTGGAAAAGGCCGAGGCTGCGATCTATCCGCTGGACGAGGCGAGCAACTTTCCGCCTGGCTGGCTCAAGCGCCACTGCCTGCGCGGTATCGGTGAGCACGAGGGCGCCTTTCGCTTCGGTCAGGAGTTGCGGGAGCGGGTGCGCTTTCGCGAACTGAACCTGATGCGGCCGTTGCCTGAAGACATCGGCCGCTTCGATGTGATCTTCCTGCGCAACGTGCTCATTTATTTCAGCGCCGAGGACAAGCGAGCCATCGTTGCCCGCCTGATCGAACGCCTGCGCGTCGGCGGCTTGCTGTTTATCGGCCATGCGGAAAGCCTGCATGGGTTCGGACTGCCGCTGCGCAGCGTCGCTTCTTCGGTATTCGAGCGCCTATGACCGCGCCTCGTTTTCTCATGCCTGGCGAGTACTTGTTCGGTCCGCTTCAGGAGCCGGTGGCCACGCTGCTTGGCTCGTGTGTCGCCGTTACCCTGTGGCATCCGCGGTGTCGCCTGCTTGCCGTAAGCCATTTCGTCGTGCCCCGCAGCGCCTCCGACCAGGATGACACGCGCACCGGCGAAGCGGTGTTCGCGCGGCTGCAGCGCGACATGGTTAGCCACCGCACCGCGCCGGAGGAATACCGCAAAGGGCTCTATGGTGGCGGCACCTGCTTGCAGCCAGGCCGGCGCAACAGCCTGCAGATCGGGCTGATGAATATCGCGTTCGCCCGTGAGCAGTTCGCCTTGCTCGGTTGGCGCGTCGACGATGAGCAGCTCGGTGGCTTGGGTTATCGACGATTGTCAGTCGATGGCCGAGACGGACGCCTGAGCTGTCAGTCGTTCACCACGGCCAACCTGCTGGAGGGCACCGCATGATCAAGGTGTTTATCGTCGATGACTCAGCACTGGTGCGGCAGGTCTTGTCGGCCTGTCTGGAAAGCCATCCGAATATCGAGGTGATTGGACAGGCGGCCGACCCACTGTTCGCGCTGGAGAAGATGCAGCGCAACTGGCCCGATGTGCTGGTGCTCGACGTCGAAATGCCGCGCATGGACGGCATCACCTTTCTGCGTAAGCTGATGGCCGAGCGGCCGACACCGACCATCATCTGTTCGACCCTGACCGAGGCGGGCGCGGCCATCACGCTCGAAGCGTTTGCAGCGGGCGCCGTTGGCGTTTTCACCAAGGCGCGACTCGGTCTTAAAGACAGTCTGCTGCAGCTCTCCAGCGACCTGATTAAACAAATCCAGCAGGCCGCCGCGACCCGTCCACGGGTGGTGGCTGCACGCACCGCGACGGTAGCGGCACCGGCGCGCCCGGCGGAGCCGACCAGCAACGCCCTGACCACCACCGACAGGGTCGTTGCCCTGGGTACGTCCACTGGCGGCACCCAGGCACTGGAACTGGTGCTTAAACAGCTGCGCGTCGATTCGCCGGGCATCGTGATCGTCCAGCACATGCCGGAAAAATTCACTGCCGCCTTCGCTCAGCGTCTCGACAGCCTCTGTCAGATCGAGGTGCGTGAGGCCCGCCATCTGGATCGCGTGCGCTCCGGGCTGGCGCTAGTGGCACCCGGCGGCAAGCACATGCAGCTGAAACGCAGCGGCGCGCAGTATTTCGTCGAGGTGCTCGACGGGCCTCCAGTCAACCGGCACAAGCCGTCAGTGGACGTGCTGTTTCGCTCTGTCGCCCGACATGCCGGGCATAACGCGCTGGGTGTGATCATGACCGGCATGGGCGACGACGGCGCCCGTGGACTGCTGGCCATGCGCGAAGCCGGCGCCCGCACTGTGGCCCAGGACGAAGCCAGCTGTGTCGTTTTCGGAATGCCCAAGGAGGCCTTGCAGCTGGGTGCGGCGCAGTGCACCGAGTCGCTGGAAAACTTGCCTCGCCTGATCACCGAATATGCACGCGCACCGCTTGCATGACGGCGGCTGCGCTTGGCGGGTACTCCGCTGTGTGAATTAGAGGCTCGCTTTGCTGAGTGAAGGGACTCCGCCTAAGATCACGGACGCTTCTGCACACAAGGACAACAAGGTGAAGATCGTTCTGCAACTGGTGACTGCCGTAGTCTTGCTGCTCTTCCTGATCATCGCGGTGCTGGTGGCGCTCAGCTGGGCGCCGCCACGACCGGTCGAAAGCCTGACCGAACGCTGGGCGCCGGAGCCGTCCGGATTCGTCGAGGTGTCCGGCATGCAGGTGCATGTTCGTGACGAGGGGCGACGTGAGGATCCCGTTCCGCTGGTGCTGCTGCACGGCACCTCGGCGAGCCTGCATACCTGGGAAGCGGTGGTCGACGAACTGAAGCAGCAGCGGCGGGTGATCAGCCTCGACCTGCCGGGCTTCGGTTTGACCGGCCCGTTTCCCGACGGCGACTACCGCATGCGCCATTACGTCGACTTCCTGTCGACATTTCTGGACAGGCTGAAGGTAGAGCGAGCAGTGCTCATCGGCAACAGCTTTGGTGGCCAGCTTGCCTGGGAAATGGCGCTGGACCAGCCTAGGCGTGTAGAGCGATTGGTACTGATCGATGCGGCAGGTTACCCGCGCCAGTCGACCTCAGTGCCGATCGGTTTCAAGCTTGCCGGCATTCCGGGTTTGGCGCCGCTAATGGCCAACATACTCCCGCGGCGGTTGGTCGAGTCCAGCACGCGCAGCGTCTATGGCGATCCAGGCAAAGTGACGCCGGAGCTGGTTGATCGCTACTACGAACTGACCCTGCGTGAAGGCAATCGTGAGGCGCTGCGCGAACGGTTCAAGCAGGTGCCGGCAGTCGACAATTCTAAGCGGATCGCATCGATCCAGACGCCGACGCTGATCATCTGGGGCGGGCGCGACGGGTTGATTCCGCCGCTCAATGCGCGCCGCTTCAAGGACGACATCGCAGGCAGCGAGTTGGTCATGTTCGACGACCTCGGTCACGTTCCGCAGGAGGAGGCCCCGTCGCGAGTCGCCGCGGCCATCCGGGCGTTCCTGCCGCAGCCCTGACGCTGCTACATCATCCCGCAGCCTTATGTTCGGGCATTCATTCGCGGCCGTTTGATTGTGGACGGCTGTGGCCTCGTCGACACTCGTCAGAGATTGCAACGCATCCAACAATAATCCGCTGGAGGAATTTCCATGAGTGACGCCATTCGCTTCGAAGACAAGGTGGTCATCGTGACCGGTGCCGGTGGTGGACTCGGCCGCGCACACGCGCTGCTGTTCGCCCGCCATGGCGCCAAGGTGGTGGTCAACGACCTGGGCGGCAGTGCCCAAGGCGAGGGCGCCAACGCCTCGGCAGCTGATCGCGTCGTCGAGGAAATCCGCCAGGCCGGCGGCACTGCGGTGGCCAATCATGACTCGGTGACCGAGGGCGACAAAATCGTACAGCACGCGCTGGACAGCTTCGGCCGCATCGATGTGGTGGTGAACAATGCCGGCATCCTGCGCGACAAGACCTTTCACAAGATGGAAGACGCCGACTGGGATCTGGTCTATCGGGTGCACGTCGAAGGCGCTTATAAGGTGACCCGTGCCGCCTGGCCACACATGCGCGAGCAAGGTTACGGTCGAGTGATCTTCACTGCCTCGACCTCCGGTATCTACGGCAACTTCGGTCAGTCCAACTACGGCATGGCCAAGCTGGGTTTGTACGGCCTGACCCGCACACTCGCCCTAGAAGGGCGCAAGAACAACATTCTGGTCAACGCCATCGCGCCGACCGGCGGCACGCGCATGACCGAGGGGCTGATCCCGCCGCAGGTTTTCGAGCAGCTCAAGCCTGAGCTGGTCAGCCCGCTGGTAATCTTTCTCGCCAGCGAGCAATGCCAGGAAACTTCCGGCCTGTTCGAGGTCGGCGGTGGCTGGATGGGCAAGGTGCGCTGGGAGCGGAGCCTGGGTGCCGGTTTCGATCCGAAGGCCGGCTTTGATGCCGAGGACGTTGCCGATCATTGGCAGCAGATCTGCAATTTCGACAACGCGGCGCATCCGGCCGACAACATGGAAGCGTTGAAGGAAATGATGGCGAACCTGCAAAAGTACGCCGGTTAAGCTGCTGGCCACTGCGGTCGCTTGAGCTGCAGAAGCGCCTGGCACGCTTCTGCAGCTCAATGAGCTTTTCTCGTATCAGGCGGATGGTTCGGCTGCTGCCGGCGCCGGTAACAGGCGCAAGGCTTTTGCCCGAGCCTGGATCAGATTGCGCACGTAGTACAGCTGCCCTTCAAGCGGATGAATGCCAGCGCGGCGCAGCTTGAGCCGTAACCGGACATTGCTGCCGGACAGAATCAATGCGATGCCTTGCTTGCGGTAGTCCAGTAGAACGTTTTCCAGCGCTGCCAGGGCGGTCATGTCCATCATCGGCACGCCGCTGATGTCGACGATGACGATTTTCACGTCTGGATTGAATCGCCGCAGCACGCTCAATGCCTTTTCGGCGGCGCCGAAGAACAGCGGGCCACGAATCGCATAGGCAGCGACGTGTTCGGGCAGGTCTCGGAGGACGGGGCTTTGCCCAAGATTCAGGCGGGTGGTGTCGGTCAGCTCGCTCATGCGTTTGATGAACAGCCCGGCCGCGAGCAACAGCCCCACGCCCACCGCCAGCACCATGTCGAACAGGACGGTCAGGCTCAGGCAGGTCAGTAGTACCAACACATCGCTGCGTGGTGCTATTCGCAGTGTCTTGAAGACGTGCGGTGCTTCGCTCATGTTCCAGGCCACCATTAGCAGCAGCGCCGCCAGGGCGGCCATCGGCAGATAGCTGAACAGCGGTGCCAGCCAGAGGATTGCCACCAGCACCACGCCCGCGTGAATGATCGCCGCCAGTGGTGAGAACGCGCCGGCGCGTACGTTGGTGGCGGTGCGCGCAATGGCAGCGGTCGCCGTGATGCCGCCGAACAGCGGGGCGACCAGGTTGCCGATGCCTTGACCCAGCAGCTCGGCGTTCGGGTCGTGGTTGCCGCCGGCCATGCCGTCGGCGACCACCGCACAGAGCAGGGATTCGATGGCGCCGAGCATGGCAATGGCGAACGCCGGCGCCAACAGTTGGTGAAACAGCTCGAAGCTCAGCACCAGCGGTTGACCGTCAGGGCCGGGCAACAGCCATGGCCAGGCGAAATCCGGGAGGAACGGTGGAATGCCGGGATGCACCACATCCTCGACCACATAGCTGAAGCGCTCACCAAGCGTGGCGACGGTAAGGCCAGCCGATTCCAGCGCCATTGCGACGAGTGCACCAACGACGAGGGCAACCAGATGGCCTGGCACTTTGGGTACCAGACGCGGCCAGACGATCAAGACGCCCAGGCAAAGCAGGCCGACAAGTGCGTCACCCAGCTGCGCGCTGGGCAGGGCACGCACCAGCAAGCTGAGCTGCTCCGCATAGTGTTGCGGCTGCTCGGTCAACGTCAGGCCGAATATGTCCTTGAGCTGGAGGGTCGCGATGACGATGCCGATGCCTGCAGTGAAACCAAGCGTGACGGGGTAGGGCACAAACGCGATCAATCTACCGGCACGCAACAGCCCGAGCGCGATCAGGATCAGCCCGGCGAGCATGGTGCAGAGCAGCAACCCTCCGAGGCCGAATTGCTGGGTAATCGGCAGGAGGATGACGACGAAGGCTGCGGTAGGACCGGACACGTTGAACCGCGAGCCTCCGGTCAAGGCGATCAAGGGTGCAGCAACCAGCACCGTATACAGGCCGTGCTGCGGCGCAACACCTACCGCTATCGCCAACGCCATGGCCAAGGGGATGGCGATAATGCCCACCGTCAAGCCGGCCGTGATGTCGCCGCGCAATGCCGGCACTCCGTAGCCCGAACGCAGGGTTTGACGCCAGGCAGCGAACAACGGCGGAAGCTTCATCCCAGACACTCCATGTGCGCAAAGCGCCAGTATAAGCACTGGCCATACCGCCGGGCCTGCAAGAACGCAACATCGCGGTTAAATCGAAGATTTTCGTGTACGACCTTGGTCTTATCGGCCTTTGGCGCGTTGAGTGCGCCGGTCGTGCAGAGTAAACTGCCGCCCCCGAAAGGCCCCGTCGAACCGGAGAAACCATGCGTAAAGACAAGAAAAAGGTGATCGGCGAGGAAGTCAGCGACGAGTCGATCAAATTGTTTCTCGAGCCGGAACCGGCTGACGACACGCCGCCTTCGTTGCACAAGCTGACCAAGGCGTATCGCGGTTTGCGGGTCGATGATTTCGAGCGTTTTCTCGGATTCTTTGTCCAAGCGGGGTATGACCTGAATGCGAAGGATGCCAAGGGGCAAGACTTTGTAGCCTTGATCGCGGATCAGCGCCAGGCCGAGCCCTACATCGAGCTGATCGAGGCCGCGCGCGGCTGAGCTCGTCTGTAACCGTCGAGCTTCAAGCATGACCTGGCTGAGCAATCGGCAGCCGCAATAGATTTTCTCGCTGCACGCGTCCCGTAGAGCCCAGGCTAGTCGCCCCGCTCCGGGAAGCAGAGGCGCGAGAGGGAGGAGGCCAAAAGCCGCTCTCCCGACAGCGGGTAGGGGCTTTCGAGTTCTCCTGCCTTCGGGCACAAGCCCGAGCAGCGGTATAGAAACCTCCTCCGTTTCTAGCCGCCAGGCTGGTGGTTCTACATGATCGCGTACTGCGGTCGTGACAGTTTAATGCTGTGATTCTGGAGAACGCGTTAATGACGCAACACGATAGCGAAGCCGTGGATTTGGTGCTGGTGGGAGCCGGCATCATGAGTGCGACTCTGGCAG
>Ga0208645_1000265_pt1 | contig 64540 bp, 55 predicted proteins | sample VirMetDEL_Sep_01_FD_184519 | JGI IMG/M metagenome (GOLD analysis project Ga0208645, IMG submission 184519) | Aqueous microbial communities from the Delaware River and Bay under freshwater to marine salinity gradient to study organic matter... | ecosystem: Environmental > Aquatic > Marine >... | reverse complement strand
ACCGCGATGTCGGAATCACAGTCTGTTCAATCTGACTGTAGGAGGGGCTCATGACTGCCCTAGAACCGTTTCTCTTCGCCGACTTCCTCGGCACGGCCACCTGGTTGTGGCTGGTCTTCATCGCTGTCGTCATCTCCCTGCTGGCCTTCGACCTTGGCGTGCTGCATCGCGATAACCGCGAAATCGGCGTGCGCGAGAGCCTGTTGCTGTCCGCCGGCTACATCACTGCAGGCCTGCTGTTCGGTGTCTGGGTGTTCTTCCAGAAAGGCGGCGACGCCAGCATGGATTACGTCACCGGCTTTCTGATCGAGAAATCGCTGTCGATGGACAACGTGTTTCTCATGGCCATGATCTTCAGCTTCCTGGCGATCCCGCGGCAGTACCAGCACAAGGTGCTGTTCTGGGGAATCATGGGCGTGCTGGTGCTGCGGGCGCTGATGATCGGCCTGGGCGCGGCGCTGCTCCACGAGTTCAGCTGGATCCTCTACGTGTTCGGCGTTTTCCTGTTCTTCACCGGCGTGAAGATGCTGTTCTCCAAGCTCGACGATGCGCCGGATCTGCAGAACAACGTGCTGGTGAAGTTCCTGCGCAAGCACTTGCGTGTGACCGACGACCTGCATGGCGAGCGCTTCTTCGTCCGCCAGGACGATGGCAAGGGCCGCAGCGTGGTGTGGGTGACGCCGCTGTTCCTGGCGCTGATCCTGATCGAGTGCGCCGACCTGATGTTCGCCATCGACAGCGTGCCGGCGATCTTCGCCATCACCCAGGATCCGTTCATCGTCTACACCTCGAACATCTTCGCCATCCTCGGCCTGCGCGCCCTGTACTTCGCCCTGGCGGCGCTGATCCACCGCTTCGCCTACCTCAAGTACGCGCTGGCGCTGGTACTGGTATTCATCGGCGCGAAGATCTTCCTGGTCGGCATCATCGGCAAGATCCCGGCCGTGGTGTCGCTGAGCGTGACCCTGGGCCTGTTGATCGGCGGCGTGCTGCTGTCGCTGTACAAGACCCGCGGCCAGTCGCCCGAGCCAACCTGATCACAGACTTTCGCCCGGCTATGCATGACGCCTGGCCGGGCCCTTGAAACCGGAGAAGCATGATGCACAAACACTGGAAAACCCGCCTGGCGCCTGCCGCATTGGGCCTGGTGCTGATCACCCTGGCTGGCTGTGATGCTGCCGAGCAGTCCGCACAGAAGCTTGCCGAAGAGGCGAAGAAGGAGGCGCAGGCACTGATTAACGACTCGGTCGGCGAAGTGGTCGATGAGGTCAACCGCCAGGTGGACTCTCTGCAGGACTCCACCAACCGTGCTCTGGGCAAGGACGACAAGGAGCAGGAGCAGGAGCAGGAGCAGGACGCCGAGGCGCCGCAGGTGGAGCCAGAGAAGCCGATTGAGCAGGGCGTCGAGACCTGATGCCAAGGCGGCGGCGTTCGCTACCGCTGAGCGGTTGCTGGGCTCCGCCACTTCCTCCTCGGCGCACGGGGGAGTATCCTGCGCGCCTCTTTGGGGAGTAGCCTGCCGTCGCGCTAGCGTCGGCGCGTTGGTCAACATTCTCGGCAACCTGCCGTGGCCAACGCATCCGCTGGGATTGGTGAGACCAACGACAGTCCTGTGCCAGGTCGGGCGCGCAGTGGCTTGTCGTTGACTCAGGCCCGGCTGGAGTTTCCCTTGAATCCTCTTTCGCTACTTCTTCTGTCCTTCGCCATGTCGACGGATGCCTTCGCCGCTGCCATCGGCAAGGGTTCGGGTCTGCACAAACCGCGCTTTGCCGAAGCCCTGCGTGCCGGGGTGATCTTCGGCACCATCGAGGCCATCACGCCGATCATCGGCTGGCTGATCGGCCAGGCCGCCAGCCGTTTCGTCCTCGAATGGGATCACTGGATCGCCTTCGTGCTGCTGGTCGGGCTCGGTGTACACATGATCCACGCCGGGCTCAGCGCCGATGACGACGCTCCTGAAGACAAGCCCTCGCGCCATTCCTTCTGGGTGCTGGCCGTCACCGCGGTGGCCACCAGTATCGACGCGCTGGCCGTTGGCGTGAGCCTGGCCTTCGTCGAGGTGAACATCCTGGTCGCAGCACTTTGTATCGGTCTGGCCACCACCCTGATGGTGACATTGGGCATGTTGCTGGGTCGTATGCTGGGCCAACTGGTCGGCAAGCGTGCCGAGATTCTCGGTGGTGTGGTACTGATGCTGGTTGGTGCGACGATTCTCTACGAACACTTTGCGAGTCTGTAACCATGAACATGCCCCTGCGTTTGCTGAAAAACGCACTGCTGGCCGCTGCCGCGTTGGTCGCCGCCGCTTTGATTTTCTTCTCCTGGCAGTACTTCTTTCCGGTGCAGGCAGCCAGTGGCTGGTCGTACCGTGTCGCCTACGACGGCGTGCAGAAGGCCGCCGGGCTGGCGCGGGCTCCGGGGGGCGGCATTCTGGTCAGTCAGGAGTTGCAGGATGGCCAGGGCAGTATTCTGCTGATGCAACCTGATGGTGATCGCGAGGTGGTGGTCGGGGGACTGTCCAAGCCCGATGGCCTGCTCAGCGCGCGTGGTGGCCTGGTGTTCAGCCAGGAGTCGGGCGACAAGCCGGTCAGCTTCCTGCAGGGCACGCGGGTTTCCGAGTTGTTCGAGGGCGACCAGGTGCAGGGGCTGTGGGATGACGGTCATTATCTGTATGCCATCGAGGATCGCAAGGGCAACGGCCGGCTGTGGCGCTATCGCTGGGACGACCAGCAACTGAGCATGGTGCGCGACAACCTGTCGGAAACCGAGTCGATCACCCGCTGCACGGACGGGCGCATGCTCTACAGCGAGAAGGAAACCGGGGTGATTCGCGAGCTGCGCGAGGATGGCCGCGATCCGGTGGTGATCGAGGGACTGCGTAACCCGACGTTCATGCTCTGCGACGAGCAGGGGTTGTGGATCAGCGAGGACTCGACCCATCGTGCCCGCCTGCTGCTGGTCGATGCCCAGGGCGAGCAGACCACGGTGTTGTCCTTCCTCAAGGCGCCACAGGCGATTCTGCCGCTGGAGAGTGGTCGCTACCTGATAGCCGAAGGCGGTCGGGACCGCGTGCTGGAGTTGAGCCTGAACAAGGATGACGGTTTCCGTCGCGAGCCAGACCGCTCGGCCAAGCACGGAGAAGCGGCCGAGCGGGAGCAGAACGTGCTCAAGGGCGCGGGCGGTTGAGCCATTCCAGCAGTGCCAACAGCCCCAGACCTGGCGACAGTGCCAGCACAAGCAAGCCCAGGTTGCTCAGGAGCAACTCGTGGAAAACCTCGCCTGGCGTCCAGGTATTGCCATAGGCGCTGGCGAGCAGGCTGACGGCGCAGTACGCCGCAAGTGCACCGCACAGGCTGAACACCAGCATGACAGTCACGGGAGGCACACGCCGCAGAAGACCGCAGGCGGCGGCCAGAAGAAACAGCGCAAACGCGGGTAAGCAGGCCAGCACCAGCTCAATGGTGAGATGTCCATCCGGCTCTGCCAATAGCGGCCAAGCCACTACCTGGCATGCGTGCTGTAACTGGCAGGTCAGCAGACCGATGAACAGGGCAGTGCCCGGCAGCAGGCACAGTCCCTGTAACAGTCGAATCAGCATCGCTTGCATGTGGGTAATCGTGCCGGACTGAGTAGTGCTTCGCTGAGGCCGAACCGCTGTAGCGAAGGCGGCAGCGGCTGCCGACGAATCAAGGCTGCGCAGGCCTGGCCCATGGCTGCACTGGTCTGGATGCCATAGCCGCCCTGCGCCGCCACCCAGAAGAAGTCCTCGGCCTGGGGATCGAAGCCGCCGACCAGATCGCCGTCGGCGACGAAACTGCGCAGGCCGGCCCAGGTATGCGCCGGGCGGCGAATCTGCAAGGTTGTGTGCGCCTCGATCTGATGGATGCCCAGGGCAATGTCCAGCTCCTCGGGCTGCACGTCATGCGGCGCCACCAGGTCGGCATTGGCTGGCGAGCCGAGTAAGAGGCCGGCATCGGGCTTGAAGTAGAACGACTCATCCAGGCTGACCAGTGCCGGCCAGTGCTGACAATCGATGCCTGCCGGGCCGCTGAAGGTGAAGGCGCTACGGCGCTTGGGCTGCAGGCCGATGCCGGGTAGGCCGGCCAGGTGGGCGATGTCGTCGCACCAGGCGCCGGCTGCGTTGATCAGCACGGCCGCGCGATAGCGTTGCCCGGCGCAATCCACCTGCCAACCATCGGCGTGACGGCTGATCGAGAGCACGTCGCGGTTGCAGTGAACTTCCCCGCCTTGCTGGCGGATGCCGCGCAGGTAGCCCTGGTGCAGCGCTGCGGTGTCGATATCGGCGGCGCTGGGGTCGAGCAGTGCGCCATGCACGAGCTCACGGCGCAGTACCGGAACCCGCGCGCAGGCCTCGTCAGCGTTGAGCAGGCGAGCCTCTGCGACATGCTCGCGGGCCTGCACGTACTGACGCTGCAGCTCGGCGGCGTCACCGCTGAAATCCACCACCAACTCGCCACGCGGCGTGAGTAGCGGATGCTCGGCGAAACCGGCTGGTGGGGCATCGTAAAAGACGCGACTGGCGGCGGTCAGCGCGCGTACCTGCGGCGTGCCGTAGGCCACGGTGTACAGTGCCGCCGAACGGCCGGTGGCGTGATAACCGGGCTGCGCCTCGCGCTCGAGCAGCAGCGTCTTGCCGTGGTTGGCGAGAAAGTAGCCGGTGGATGCGCCAGCAATACCGGCGCCGATGATGAGGTAATCGCAGTGTTGCATGGCGTATCGATCAACTGGGTCAAATAAAAAAGGCGAAGCTGGAGGGCTTCGCCTTTGTTCTGCTTCGGCCTTATCAGTGCTTGCGCGGCACCGGCTTGAGCAACTCGTCCGGCGGCATTTCGCACTGGATCTTGCGGCCGATCAGCTCTTCGATTGGCGGCAGGGCGAAGGCGTCGTCCTCACCCGCGAAGCTGATCGAGGTGCCGCTGGTGCCGGCGCGGCCAGTGCGGCCGATGCGGTGCACGTAGTCGTCCGGGTCTTCCGGCAGGGTGAAGTTGATCACGTGGCTGATGGCATCGACGTGGATGCCGCGACCGGCCACGTCGGTGGCGACCATCACGCGGATCTTGCCTTCGCGGAAGCCTTCCAGCGCGCGGATGCGCTTGTGCTGGGGAATGTCACCGGACATCTGCACGGCACTGATGCCGTCGCGGGTCAGGCGCTCTTCGATGCGCCGCACTTCGTCCTTGCGGTTGGCGAAGACCATGACCCGCGTCCAGTCGTTCTGCGAGATCAGGTTGTACAGCAGCTTGTACTTGTCCGCCGAGGCCACAGCGTAGACGTGCTGCTCGACCGTGTCGCTGGCGACGTTTTCTGGCTCGATCTCGACGATGGCCGGGTTGACCGTCCACTGCTTGGCCAGGTTCATCACGTCCTCGGTGAAGGTGGCGGAGAACAGCAGGGTCTGACGGTCGCCCTTCATCGGCGTCTGGCGGATGATCTGGCGTACCTGCGGGATAAAGCCCATGTCGAGCATGCGGTCGGCTTCATCCAGCACCATCACCTCGACCATGTCCAGGTGCACTTCACCGCGCTGGTTGAAGTCCAGCAGGCGGCCCGGTGTGGCCACGAGGATGTCGCAGAAGCGCGATTCCAGCTGCTTGAGCTGCTTGTCGAAGTCCATGCCACCAACGAATTGCATGACGTTGAGGCCGGTGTACTTGGTCAGCTCGGCTGCGTCCTTGGCGATCTGTACCACCAGTTCGCGGGTCGGCGCGATGATCAGCGCGCGCGGCTCACCCATGTAGCGCTCTTTCGGCGCCGGGGTCTGCAGCAGCTGGGTGATGATCGAAATGAGGAAGGCAGCGGTCTTGCCGGTACCTGTCTGGGCGCGGCCGATGGCGTCCTGACCTTTGAGGGTATAGCCCAGTACGCCGGCCTGGATCGGCGTGCAGTAGGGGAACCCGAGGTCGTGGATGGCGTGCATCAGCTCCGGGGCGAGCTTGAAGTCATGGAAACGGGTCTTGCCTTCGGCGGGTTCGACCGCGAAGTCTTCCAGCTTCCAGGTGTCCACCGGTTTGGCCGGGCGCTCGCGGCGTGGCTTGTCGGCTTTCGGCGGGCGGAGCTGCTGTTGCTCGGGGCTCTCGCCTGCGGTCTCGCTGGCGGTGCGGGCGGGCTTGTTCTTGCGCGGACGCTTGTCGTCGGCGTCACGGCTCTGGGCCGGCGCTGCTACGGGTGACGGCGCTGGTTGTGGCTGCTCGTCTTCGGCTTTGCCGAACATTTTCTTGAGTGCTTTGAGCACGGGCTTCTCATCGATTGGTTAAGGAGTGAACGCTCGCCAGTGTAATGCAAGACGCGGGCGTGGCGAAGTGCTTCGCTCGCGTCTGTCAAGAGGACTGCGCAACCAGCCTCTCAGTTTTCCGGCAAGCTGGTCAGCAGCAGGCGCTGCACGTTGCCGCCCATGATCGCGGCAATGGCCGCGTCATCGAAGCCGGCACCTTGCAGGCCTTCGGTGATCTGCGCCAGGCCGGTGACATCGAATGGCGTATGCACGGTGCCATTGAAGTCCGAGCCCAGAGCGACGTGCTCGACGCCGACCTTGTCCGCCGTATAGCGGATGGCCTTGACGATGGCCGCGACCGAGGTGTCGCACACGGCCGTGCTCCAGTAGCCGATGCCGACTACTCCACCGGTGGCGGCAATGGCCTGCAGGTGTTTGTCGCTGAGGTTGCGTGTGCCGGCGCAGGTGCCTTCGACGCCGGTGTGTGAGACCAGCACCGGGCGCGTGGCCATGGCCAGTACGTCGTCGATCAGTGGGCGCGAGGCGTGGGCCAGGTCCACCAGCATGGATTTTTCTTCCAGGCGCGCGATGACCTGACGCCCCAGCGGGGTCAGCCCGCCTTTTTCCAGACCATGGGCCGAGCCGCCGACTTCGTTATCGAAGAAGTGGGTCAGGCCAGCGATGCGGAAACCCGCGTCATACAGCACGTCGATGTTTTCCAGCTTGCCTTCGATGGGCTGCAGGCCTTCGGTGGCGAGCAGGCCGGCGACGCGGCGCGGGTCCTGGTTCCAGGCCTCGACGAAGCGGGCCAGGTCCGCGCGGGTGCGGATCAGCACCAGGCGACCGTCGCTGCCGGCTGCGGCGTCCTTGAGCTTCTGCGCCTGGTACAGCGCACGTTGCAGCAGGCTGCTCCAGGTTTCTCGCGGCCAGCGCTGGGCCATGGCCAGCAGGGTAATGTTGTCGCTGTCGGCGCCATTGCTTTCCATGTTCAGGCCGCGTGGCGTCTTGGTCACGGTGGAGAACACTTGCAGGCCGAGGCGACCTTCAAGCATGCGCGGCAGGTCGGAGTGACCGTAGTCGTAGCGTTTGAGCAGGTCGCGCTCCCAGAGCAGAGCGTCGTCGTGCAGGTCGGCGACGAACAAGCCCTGATGCAGCTTCTGCGCACTGGCGCTGGCCGGATAGGGCGGTGGGCTGGCGACGCTATTCATCTGTGCGTCGAGCACCTGGGGTAGGCCCAGAACGGCCAGGGCGGAGAGGGGAACGAGCAGAAGTCCGGCGATCAGCAGTTTGCGCATGAGAAGCCATCCAGGCGTGTTGTTATGCCGGGCACTTTAGCAGGGAAGCGCTGCGCACAGCGCCCCTGCGGCAGGGGCGCGGTGACCTCCAAGGTCAACAAGACTCAGCCGCTGAGGCAGTTACGTCCCTGCTGCTTGGCTTGGTACAGCGCCGCATCGGCCCGCGCGATCAGGCCTTGCAGGCTGTCTTGATGCTGCATCTGCGCCAGGCCAATGGAAATGGTGACGCCTGGCAGAACGCCGACCGGCGAGTAGAAGGAGGCGATCTGCTCCAGGCTGATGCGCAGGCGTTCGCCGATGCTGCGTGCGTCCTCGGCAGCGATCTCCGGCAGGAGGATGACGAACTCTTCGCCGCCGAAACGTATCAGGCTGTCCTTGGGGCGCAACTGGCTGCGCAAGGTATGTGCCACCAGGCACAGCGCGTAGTCGCCAGCGAGGTGGCCGTGCTGGTCGTTGTAGGCCTTGAAATGGTCGACATCCAGCATCAGCAGTGACATCGGCTCGTCGTTGAAGGCACAACGCGTGCTTTCGCGCTCGAACACGTGTTCCAGCCAGCGCCGGTTGAAGCAGCCGGTCAGGGTATCGACGTTGGCATTCTGCTCGCTGTCGAGAATCTGCCGGTTGCCCTGGCGCACACGCTCGCAGAGCAGCTCCAGCAGGTTCTGCATCATCTGTGGAGATTGCTGGAACAGCGCGATCAGGGACTCACGATGCAGGCGCAGTACGGTGGAGGGGTGCTCGGCCACCACGTAGGCGGAGGGGTGTTCGTTATCGATGAAGCTGATTTCACCGGCGCAATCGCCGACTTCGAGCGTGCTGACGGCCTGGTTATCCAGTGATCCCAGGTAGACGCGCAACTGTCCCTCGATCAACAGATAGAGGTATTGGTTGCGATTGAACGGGGAGAGCAACACTTCGCCTGCTTCCAGTTCGCAGGCGCGAAATTCCTGCAGCAACTGATCCAGGCTGCTGGTGGCGACATTCTGAAATAGTCGCAGATGCTGAACTTGCTGCAGGTCTGCCTGCCAGTGCGCCGGTTTCATCGCGATCTCGTCGGGCCTGGTCGGGCGAATAGGCCTGAGGGCACCACCAACGCTCCCTGTTGTGTCTACGGATAGTTGCCGACAGTATTCCCGGCTTTCAGGCGTGGCAATGCTTGCCCAAAGTTCGGCCGACCAGTGGTTGCACGAAAGTGCAAAGCTGTTAACTGGCGCGCGTCCCTGCGCGCTCTGGATCACGCGGCGAAGTGGATGCGATGGCCTACCGCATAACCGGCCAGGCGCTCGCCGATTGCAGTAGCTAATGCCTGATCCTGGTTCGGCAGGTGAATGTGGGCCAGTTGGCCGGCCTTGTCATCGCTCAGGACTTCAACACGTGCAGCAGGATGCAGCTCGCCGACAGCGGCCTGGTAGACGCGGGTGATCGCGTCGAAGCGCAGCGCCGGCTTGAAGGTTTTGCCTACCGCGGTGAGCGGGATGGCGTCGATGATCCAGGCGTCCTTGGGTACTGCGGCGCGCTCGGGGATATGTGCGGCGGCATGCGCCAGCAGCTCGGCCTCGCTGGCCTGTGCGCCGGGTTTGAGCTGGACGTAGACCACGGGCAGTTCGCCGGCCTTTTCGTCGGGCTTGCCAACGGCGGCAGCCATGGCCACCGCCGGGTGCTTGTGCAGGGCTTCCTCGATCATCTGCGGATCGATGTTGTGGCCGCCTCGGATGATCAGGTCCTTGCTGCGGCCAGTCAGCCAGATATAGCCGTCGGCATCGACGCGGCCGAGGTCACCGGTATTGAACCAATCACCATCGACCCAGATACCGACGTTCTTGCTCGCCTGCAGATAGCCCTTGAACACCGTGGCGCCACGAATGCACAGGTTGCCGATCTCGTTGGGCGCGGCTTCGCGCAGGTACTGCCCCTGTTCGTCGAGCACCTTGATGCGCACTTCGCAGTAGGGCATGGGCAGGCCAATGGAGCCAGGACGGCGCTCGCCGGCCGGCGGGTTGGCGCAACTGCCGCAGGTGCCTTCGGTCAGGCCATAACCTTCGAGCAGGGTCAGGCCGGTCTTGGCCTCGAACTGGCGAATCAGCTCCACCGGCATCGGCGCGGCGCCGCACAGGGCGTATTTCAGCGTGGACAGATCGTGCCCCTCGCTGGGAACCTGCAGCAGGCCGGCATAGATGGTGGGAACGCCGCTGAAGAAGCTGACCCTGTGCCGTTCGATCACCTTCCAGAAATTGCCGATCAAGGTGGTGTTGCGATAACCCTGTGGCGTGGCCAACAGTACCTCGGCACCGCCGATGAAGGCCGTTAGACCGGTGACGATCACGCCGTTGACGTGGAACAGCGGCAGGCCGCAGAGCGTCACGTCGCCCACGCCGAAGCGGGTGACCAGGTTCATGCTGTAGGCCATCGCCACTTCATTGCCGTGGCTGTGCGGTGCCAGTTTCGGCGTACCAGTGGTGCCGCCGGTGTGAAAGTAGCTGGCGATGTCGTTGGCAGCGATCACGCGACCGCTTTGCAGATGGTCGGCCGGGCAGGCGGCGATGGTCTCGTCGAAGTCCAGCACGCCCTCTGGCAACTGGCCGCGCTGGGCCTTGAGCGCACTGCGCTGTGGCTCGGGCAATAGATTGGCCATGTCCACGCAGAGAATCGCTTTCAGCGCTGGCAACTGATCACGCAGAGCGTTGACCTTGTCCCACAGGTCGGTGCCGGGGAAGGGCGCCAGGGTCACCAGCAGTTCGGAGTCCGAGGCATGGATCAGCTCGGCGATGTGCTCGGGGTCGAGCAGCGGGTTGATCGCGTTGACGATGCCTGCCGCCTCGCCGCCCCAGATGGTGTAGTGGGTCTGCGGCATGTTGGGCAGCAGGAACGAAACCGCCTTGCCTGGACGCAGGCCCAGACGATGAAAGGCATTGGCGGTCTGGGTGATCTTGCCGAGCAGTTCGGCGTAGTTCAGGCGCAGCGGAGTTTCTTCGGCCGTGCCCTGGAGGAGGAACGACAGCGCTGCTGCTTCGGGATGCGCCAGCGCCGTACGACGAATCAGCTCGTAAGTGCTGCTGGGCAGGTCGCGATCGCTGAGCGGGGTGCTCTCGATCTGTTCGATATCCTGCTGGGTGCGAATCAGGGGCGCTGTGCTCATTTATCGTGCATCTCTTCGGTTCGGTCAGCCGGCCAGCAGTTGGCCCAGCCATTCGGCGATATCGCGAATCTCTTCCGGCAGCACCTCATGCGCCATCGGATAGTCACGCCATTGCACCGGCACCCCGCAGGCGTGCAGGCGGTCATACGCGGCACGACCCATGTCGGGTGTCACCACGTCGTCGAATCTGCCATGCAAACAAAGCACCGGCAGTTGTCTTTTTGTATCCGCCAGCGGCATGTCGTCGCTGAAGGTCGGCGCGTAGGTCGACAGTGCCAGTACCCCGCCCAGGGTTTGCGGATAACGCAGGAAGGCGGTGTGCAGCACCACCGCGCCACCCTGGGAGAAGCCTGCGAGAACGATGCGTTCGGGGGCGATGGCGCTTTCGAGTTCCGCTTCGATCAGGGCGATCACCTGATCGGCCGATTCCTCCAGCTGCGCCTGGTCGATGGCACGGGCCGGACTCATGGCGAGGATGTCGTACCAGCTCGGCATGCTCCAGCCGCCGTTGATGGTCACCGGGCGGGTTGGCGCCTGCGGCAGGATGAAGCGTGTGCTGGGCAAGCGCTCCTGCAACATCTCCGCGACCGGGAGGAAATCGTAGCGGTCAGCCCCCAACCCATGCAGCCAGATCACGCTGGCATCGGCGGATTGTGGGGGCTGCAAAATCATGGGTGCGGTCATTGGTAGCTCCAGTGTGGTGCGGGCGCCTTGATTTGGGGCGGCGCCCTGTTCAAGGCTTGGCTAATCTGTGAATAAGTTGTCGCACGGGTGAAAGTTTTGCCCTTGACCCTCGTATATCCGGCCATTTGCCATGTGCTGGTACGGCGCTTGCTATGGCTCATACGAACTGACGACGTGGTGCGCTAACGGTAACACTGTGCCATCGCGCACCGCTCAACAGGCAGGAATCTGCTGTGTGGGGTTCCTAATAGACCGTCGGGGCGCTTGATCGCCCAGGCGGATCACGATCCGTCTCTGGCCCGTTCAACCAATGGGCTGGGCAGGAGCAGTTGGCCAGCAGAGGGTAAAGCCGACTAGACTCCCGCCTGACGTTCGAACTTCTCGTCGATACCGTTGCTGCCAGCGGATCGCGTGCCTCAAAAGGGTGGGGAAGGCGGACGGAGACTCCAACACAACAAGAGCAACTGGAGGTTTTTGATGAAGATGGTGAAATCCACCCTGGCTGTGCTGACCACCGCAGCTGTGCTCGGTGTCAGTGGCTTTGCTCAGGCAGGCGCCACCCTGGATGCAGTGCAGAAGAAAGGCTTCGTGCAGTGCGGTATCAGCGACGGTCTGCCTGGCTTCTCCTACGCCGATGAAAAAGGCAATTACCTGGGTCTGGACGTCGACGTCTGCCGTGCTGTTGCAGCTGCGGTCTTCGGTGACGCCACCAAGGTCAAGTACAGCCCGCTGACCGCCAAGGAGCGCTTCACCGCGCTGCAGTCCGGCGAAGTCGACATCCTGTCGCGTAACACCACCTGGACCAGCTCGCGCGACGCCGCACTGGGCCTGAACTTCACCGGTGTTACCTACTACGACGGCCAGGGCTTCCTGGTGAACAAGAAACTGGGTGTTTCCAGCGCCAAGGAACTGGACGGCGCAACCGTCTGCATCCAGGCTGGTACCACCACCGAGCTGAACCTCTCCGACTACTTCCGTGCCAACGGCATGAAGTACACCCCCATCACTTACGATACCTCTGACGAGAGCGCCAAGTCGGTCGAAGCTGGCCGTTGTGACGTGCTGACCTCCGACCAGTCGCAGCTGTACGCACAGCGCATCAAGCTGGCCAACCCGAACGACTACGTCGTGCTGCCGGAAGTCATCTCCAAGGAGCCGCTCGGCCCGTCCGTTCGTCAGGGTGACGAGGAGTGGTTCGACATCGTGCGCTGGACCCTGTTCGCCATGCTCAACGCCGAAGAACTGGGCGTGACCGCGGCTAACGTCGAAGCCACTGCCAAAGACACCAAGAACCCGGACGTCGCTCGTCTGCTGGGTACCGAAGGTGAGTTCGGCAAGGACCTCAAACTGCCGAAAGACTGGGCAGTGCAGATCGTCAAGCAAGTCGGTAACTACGGTGAGTCGTTCGACCGCAACGTTGGTGCTGGCAGCGAGCTGAAGATCGAGCGTGGTCTCAACGCCCTGTGGAACAAGGGTGGTCTGCAGTACGCACCGCCGGTGCGTTGACCGTCCACAGCGGCAGGCCTAGCGCCTGCCGCTGTCGTTTCCGATTACGTGAACTCCGGCCGGCTTGTATGCGGCCGGGGCTTCCATGAGGGTTGTTATGCAAACGACTGCTAATGCCCCGCGCCCGCGAGGATCGCTTCTAAACGATCCGCAGGTGCGCGCTTGGGCTTTCCAGATCATTGCCGTCGTCGCCGTTGTGGCGCTCGGTTGGTTTCTCTTCCAGAACACCCAGGCTAACCTGGAGAAGCGCGGGATCATCTCCGGCTTCGCTTTTCTCAATAACAGCGCCGGTTTCGGCATTGCCCAGCACCTGATCGACTACACCGAGAGCAATTCCTACGCACGGGTATTCCTCGTCGGTCTGCTCAATACCCTGCTGGTCTCGTTCATCGGTATCGTGCTGGCCTCCATCCTTGGCTTCCTGCTGGGTGTGGCGCGGCTGTCGCCGAACTGGCTGATCAGCAAGCTGGCCACGGTTTATATCGAGATCTTCCGTAATATTCCGCCGTTGCTGCAGATCCTCTTCTGGTATTTCGCGGTCTTCCTCGCTCTGCCTGGACCGCGGCAGAGCCTGGGTCTTGGCGAAACGTTCTTCCTCAACAGTCGTGGCCTGTACATGCCGGCGCCTGGCCCTTCGGAGAATTTCGGCCTGTTCGCCGTGGTCTTGCTAGCGACCATCGTCGGCATCATCGCCCTGGGACGCTGGGCCAAGAAGCGTCGCGAAGCCACTGGCCAGATATTCCCACTGCTGTGGACATCGCTGGCGCTGCTCGTCGTCATCCCTGGCCTCACCGTACTGATCGGTGGCAACCCGCTGGTGTGGAGTGTGCCGGAGCTGACCGGATTCAACTTCCGTGGCGGCTGGGTGATGATCCCCGAGCTGATGGCACTGACCCTGGCTCTGACCATCTACACCGCGGCTTTCATCGCCGAGAACGTACGCTCCGGGATCATGGCGGTCAGCCATGGCCAGACCGAAGCAGCGCGCTCGCTGGGCTTGCGTCCGGGCGTTACTCTGCGTCTGGTGATCATCCCGCAGGCACTGCGCGTGATCATCCCGCCGCTGACCAGTCAGTACCTCAACCTGGCGAAGAACTCCTCGTTGGCCGCCGGTATCGGTTACCCGGACATGGTTTCGCTGTTCGCCGGTACCGTACTCAACCAGACCGGCCAGGCCATCGAGGTGATCGCCATCACCATGAGCGTGTACCTGGCAATCAGCATCAGCATTTCCCTGCTGATGAACTGGTACAACAAGCGCATCGCGCTGACTGAGCGGTAAGGAGCAGCCATGCAGACTCATACATTCAAACCGGACCTACCGCCGCCGCGCATGAGCGTCGGTGTGGTGGGCTGGCTCAAGAGCAACCTGTTCTCCAACTGGTTCAACAGCCTGTTGACCCTCTTCGCAATCTACCTGATCTGGCTGGTGGTGCCGCCACTGCTGCAGTGGGCGATCATCGATGCCAATTGGGTGGGCAGCACCCGTGCCGACTGCACCAAGGAAGGCGCGTGCTGGGTGTTCATCCAGCAGCGCTTCGGTCAGTTCATGTACGGCTTCTACCCCAGCGAACTGCGCTGGCGCGTGGACGCCACGCTGTGGCTGGCCATCGTCGGTGCGGCGCCGCTGTTCGTCCCGCAGATGCCGCGCAAGGCGCTCTACGGCCTGGCGTTTCTGGTGATCTACCCGATCATCGCCTGGTGCCTGCTGCACGGCGGCGTGTTTGGCCTCAGCGTAGTCTCCACCAGCCAGTGGGGCGGCCTGATGCTGACCCTGGTGATCGCCTCTGTCGGCATCACCGGTGCCTTGCCGCTGGGTATCCTGCTGGCGCTGGGGCGACGCTCCAACCTGCCGGCGATCAAGGTCATCTGCGTCACCTTCATCGAGTTCTGGCGCGGTGTACCGTTGATTACCGTGCTGTTCATGTCCTCGGTGATGCTGCCGCTGTTCCTGCCTGAAGGCATGCATTTCGACAAGCTGATGCGCGCGCTGATCGGGGTGATCTTGTTCCAGTCCGCCTACATCGCCGAAGTGGTGCGCGGTGGTCTGCAGGCCATTCCCAAAGGTCAGTACGAGGCCGCTGCGGCCATGGGCCTGGGCTACTGGCGGATGATGGGGCTGGTGATTCTGCCGCAGGCGCTCAAGCTGGTGATTCCGGGCATCGTCAACGTCTTCATTGCCCTGTTCAAGGACACCAGCCTGGTGATCATCATCGGCCTGTTCGATCTGCTCAACAGCATCAAGCAGGCGACCACCGACCCGGCGTGGCTGGGTATGGCTACCGAAGGTTATGTATTCGCCGCGTTGGTCTTCTGGATTTTCTGTTTCGGCATGTCCCGCTATTCGCTGCATCTCGAGCGGAAGCTCGATACCGGCCACAAGCGTTAGGAGCTGATCAGTATTTGCTGCGCGTCGGCCTGGCGGCGTTGAAAACACTCTCGGGATGCTCATGTACAACCGTACATTGCGCTCCCTCGAATGTTTTCGCCTTGCCTGGCTCTAGCTCGCTAAATCCTGGATCAGCCCCTCGAGAGGAGTGAATTTATGAGTGAAGCAATCAAACAACCCAGCGCTGAGCCGATGATCCTGCTGCAGGGCGTGAATAAGTGGTATGGCCAGTTCCACGTGCTCAAAGACATCAACCTGAGCGTGCAGCCGGGCGAGCGTATCGTCCTTTGCGGCCCGTCCGGTTCGGGCAAGTCTACGACCATTCGCTGCATCAACCGTTTGGAAGAGCACCAGCAGGGCCGCATCGTGGTCGATGGCACCGAGCTGACCAGCGACCTCAAGCACATCGAGGCGATTCGCCGCGAAGTGGGCATGGTGTTCCAGCACTTCAACCTGTTCCCGCACCTGACCGTGCTGCAGAACTGCACCCTGGCGCCGATGTGGGTACGCAAGATGCCCAGGCGCCAGGCCGAGGAAATCGCCATGCACTTTCTCGAGCGCGTGCGCATTCCCGAGCAGGCCAACAAGTTTCCGGGGCAGCTCTCCGGTGGCCAGCAGCAGCGTGTAGCGATTGCCCGTGCACTGTGCATGAAGCCGAAGATCATGCTGTTCGACGAGCCAACCTCGGCCCTCGACCCGGAAATGGTGAAAGAGGTGCTGGACACCATGATCGGCCTGGCCGAAGACGGCATGACCATGCTCTGCGTGACCCACGAAATGGGCTTCGCCCGTACTGTGGCCAACCGCGTGATCTTCATGGACAAGGGCGAGATCGTGGAGGAGGCCGAACCGAACACCTTCTTCACCAATCCGCAGAACGAGCGCACCAAACTGTTCCTCAGCCAGATCCTGCACTGAGTCGGTATTGCGCTATGGATCAGGGAGCCTTCGGGCTCCCTTTTTTGTTGCTAGCTACGCCGCGTGCGCTTGCGGAAGCCCCCCGGCGTTTCCCCGCACAGTTGCTTGAAGCGCTTGGCAAAGGTCGCACGGTCGGCGAAACCGACCTGGCTGGCGATCTGCTCCAGCGAACAGGCCGAATCGGCCAGCGCCTGCTGCGCCAGGCTGATACGCAGGCGTTGCAAGTAGTCGCCTGGGGTCAGCCCGATGGCCTGTTTGAAGCGGCGTAGCAGAGTGCGCGGTGAGCAGTGCGCTTGCTGCGCAATACGGTTGAGGTCGATCGTCTCGGCGTGATGCTCGCGCAGCCAGTTCAGCAGCGGTGCAAGGGTTTTGTCCTCACTGCTGGGTAGCAGCGGCGCGAAACGGGTCTGCGTGCCGCGCTGGCGCTCGATCACCATGGCGCCGGCGACCTGTTGCGCCAGCCATTCGCCGGCATGCAGGGCGATCAGGTGCAGGCACAGGTCGAGCCCGGCCTGGGCGCCGCCGGAGCAGAACAGCGGGCCATCTTCGGTCAGCAGCAGGTCGCTGCGCAGGTTCACCTGGGGAAAGTGGCGGGAGAACGCATCGGCCAATGCCCAGTGGGTGGTGGCCTGGCGTCCATCGAGCAGGCCGGCAGCCGCCAGCAGGAATGCGCTGCTGCACAGGCTGGCCACCTGTTGCTGGTCACGTCGGGCCAGCCAGGGCAGGAGCTCGGCGTTGCTCTCCAGAGTGCGGGTGACGGCGCTGCCGGTGGCGGGAACGATCAGCAGATCGGCCTGCTCGGCCAATTGCAGGCCACCATCGACCTGAATCTGCGCGAACTCCAACTGCACGGGCTGGCCATCAAGGCTGAAACGCTGCAACTGAAAACGGGGCGCACCGGCCAGGCGATTGGCCAGGCTGAAGGCGTCCTGCGCCATGCTCAGGCTGGAGCAGATGGTTTGCGGGCAGACGTAAAGCGCGATGCGCAGCATGACGATGGCCTGGCGTGGGGGTTGGCGATTATTGACACAAAGTTGTCCTTATGGCCAATCGCCGCGCGGGCGGGCGAGGGACACACTAGGCTGCATTCACCATCGAGCCGTCAGGTGCGCCGCGCGCACCGTCGTCATCACCAGCAAATACGCAGGAGCGAGCCATGAGTCATCCCAACGCCGAGTTGATCCAGCGTTTCTACAGCGCCTTCCAGAAGCTCGATGCCGAAACCATGGCGGCTTGCTACGCCGAAGACGTGCGTTTCTCCGACCCGGTCTTCATCGGTCTGCGTGGTGCTGAGGCGGGCGATATGTGGCGCATGCTCTGCACCCGTGCCGAAGGCTTCTCGCTGACCTTCGACTCGGTACACGCCGATGATCATGCCGGCAGCGCCCGCTGGGTCGCCAGCTACCGTTTCAGCGCCACCGGTCGTCAGGTGGTCAACCATATCCAGGCGCGCTTCGTGTTTCGCGACGGACTCATCGTCGAGCACCGCGATCACTTCGATCTGTGGCGCTGGGCACGTCAGGCGCTGGGTGGCAAAGGGCTGCTACTGGGTTGGGCTCCGCCGGTTCAGGCTGCCATTCGTCGACAAGCGGCACGCGGTCTGGCCCAGTTTCGCGGCACTCGCTGAGGCGGGCGAAGGAACGCAGTGGTAGGCTAGCCGGTCTTAGCCTTCAATAAAGAGTGCGCACATCGGGTGCCGCACCTCCACTGCCAATCGAGACCTGCCGTGACCGAACTGATCGTTGCCGTAAAACAGGCCAAAGCCTGGGGGGTCCATGCCGTTACCGCCAGCGGTGTGATCCTCGCACTGCTGGCATTGCTGGCCGTACTCGACGGCCAACCCAAGCAGTGCCTGCTGTGGCTCGGCCTGGCACTGCTGGTCGATGGCCTGGACGGTTCGCTGGCTCGACGTTACGACGTCAAGGGTGTGCTGCCGCATTTCGATGGCTCGACCCTCGACCTGGTGATCGACTACCTCACCTATGTGTTCATTCCCGCCATCTTCCTCTATCGCTTTATCCCGTTGCCGGACTACACGCCGCTGTTCGCCGTGGGTCTGATCCTGGTGTCCTCGCTGTTCTGCTTCTGCAACCTGAACATGAAGAGCAAGGACAACTACTTCGTCGGCTTCCCTGCGGCCTGGAACGTGGTGGTGCTGTATTTCTACATCCTCGACATTCATCCCTGGATTACCCTTGGCATGATCGTGCTGTTGGCCGGCCTGACCCTGACCAAGATGAAGTTCCTGCACCCGTTCCGCGTTCGCCAGTTCATGCCGCTGAACATTCTGGTGACCTTCGTCTGGATGCTTTCCAGCGCATTGCTGGTCCTGCAGTATCCGGTCAGCCAGTTCTGGCTGCTGGCGCTCTGGTGGTTGGCTTCAGCCTACTTCGTCGGCATGTGCCTGTGGCGCTCGGCGCGCGAGTGGTTTCCCGCTCGCGGATGAATGCAGCAGTCGAAAAGGCCTGGTTCGTTTATCTGGTGCGCGCCGCCAATGGCGCGCTTTATTGCGGCATCAGCGATGATCCGCAGCGGCGCTTCGCCCAGCACCAGAGCGGCAAGGGCGCTCGTTTCTTCCATACCAGCCCAGCGCTGGCGCTGGCCTATGTCGAAGCCTGTGCCGGCAAGGGTGACGCGCTGCGTCGTGAGCGTGCGATCAAGCGCCTGAGCAAAAGCGCCAAAGAGGCGCTCATTCTGGCCGTTGATGGCGCTTCATCAGCCTGAGGCGGTGTGCGTGGATAGGTTGCGCGGGTAAGCTGGGCGCTTTCGAACTGACGCGGAGCGCGCCATGCACGAGCTGATCCTTCACCACTATCCGACCTCGCCGTTCGCCGAGAAGGCCCGCCTGATGCTGGGCTTCAAGCAACTGTCCTGGCGCTCGGTGATGATCCCGCCGTTGATGCCCAAACCGGACCTCACCGCGCTCACCGGCGGCTACCGCAAGACGCCGGTACTGCAGGTTGGTGCTGATATCTATTGCGATACCGCGCTGATCGCGCGTCGTCTGGAGGCCGAGAAAGCCACCCCGGCACTGTTCCCTGAAGGTCAGGAGTTCAATGTCAGCCTGCTGTCGCAGTGGGCCGATTCGGTGCTGTTCCAGCATGCCGTGGCACTGGTGTTCCAGCCTGAGTCCATGGCGCTGCGCTTCGCCAAGGTGCCGCCAGAGTTTGCCAAGGCCTTCGCTGCCGACCGTGGTGCGCTGTTTTCCGGTGGTACGGCCAGCCGCTTGCCGCTTGAGCAGGCCAAGCATCAGTGGCCGGCACTGATGGGCGCGTTGCAGCGTCAGCTGCAGCGCGAGCAGGGCGACTTCCTCTTCGGTGAGCCTTCGCACGCCGATTTTTCCGTGGCGCATTGCCTGTGGTTCCTGCGCGGCACGCCGGTCACCTCACCGCTGGTCGACGACTACCCGGAAGTCGCCGCCTGGCTCGCCCGTGTACTCGGCTTCGGCCATGGCTCGTTGAGCGAGATGAGTGGCGAGCAGGCGATCACAGTGGCGCGTGAGGCGACGCCGGCTGCGCTGCCGGACGAAACCTTCGTTGATCCCAATGGCTTCAAGGCTGGCCAGGCGGTGAGCATCGCGGCAGTGGACTATGGCGTTGATCCGGTGCAGGGCGAGTTGCTGCATGCCGGGTGTGACGAGCTGATTCTGCGTCGCGAGGACGAGCGCGCCGGCGTCGTGCATGTGCACTTCCCGCGCTTGGGCTTTCGTATCGAGGCGCGCTGAGTCCTCTCGCGCCGCCTGTCAGTAGGCGGCGCGGATGGCTCGTACGTCGTAACCGTGGATGACCTGCCCGCGTAGGTCGATTACTGGCACGCCGCGGCCACCGAGCGCCTGATACTGAGCGCGACCGGCGGCATCGGTCTCGATATTCACTTCGCGATAGGCGATGCCATCCTCGGCGAACAGCTCGCGCGTCTTGGCGCAGTAGCCGCACCATTGCGTGGCATACAGGACGATTTCGCCACTGGCGTTACCGGCCTGAGGTGGGTCGATCCAGCGCTCGATCTTGTCCCAGTTCTGCCAGAGAGCCAGGGCGGTGAGCAACAGCAGAATCGTTTTCATCGTGTCGCGTCCTTGTGTGATGGCGCTGTCATCTCAGGGTAAGCCGCACCCGGCCGTGCCGCCATATCAGTCTGTAGGGTGGGCCGGGCGGCGATCCGCTTCAGCCCACCAGAACGATCTCAGCCTCGTAAGGTAGGCCGGGCGCCTTCGGTGCTTGTACTACTTCGGTGGGCTAAAGCCCACCCTACAGAAACTAAAGCGGATCGCCGCCCGACATGCATCAATCCTGACGACGCTTGAGCTGGTCCTTCAACTGGGTCGGCAACTGGCGAATGATGAGCATGTCGCGACCCTCGTCGTACTCGACCTTCGAGCCCAGCAAGTGTGCCTCGAAGCTGATCGACAGCCCCTCGGCGCGGCCGGTGAAGCGCTGGAACTGGCTGAGGGTGCGCTTGTCCGCCGGAAATTCCGGGGCCATGCCGTAATCCTTGTTGCGGATGTGTTCATAGAAGGCCTTGGGGCGCTCTTCGTCGATCAGGCCGGAGAGCTCGTCGAGGGTGATCGGCTCACCGAGCTTGGCCTGGCTGGTAGCGTAGCCGACCAGGGTCTTGGTCTTCTCGCGGGCCTGCTCTTCGGGCAGGTCTTCGCTTTCGACGAAGTCGCTGAAGGCCTTGAGCAGGGTGCGCGTTTCGCCCGGGCCATCGACGCCTTCCTGGCAACCGATGAAGTCGCGGAAGTAGTCGGAGACCTTCTTGCCGTTCTTGCCCTTGATGAACGAGATGTACTGCTTGGACTGCTTGTTGTTCTGCCACTCGCTGATGTTGATGCGTGCAGCCAGGTGCAGCTGGCCGAGGTCCAGGTGCTTGGCCGGGGCCACGTCCAGTGCGTCGGTCACCGCCACGCCTTCGCTGTGGTGCAACAGGGCGATGGACAGGTAGTCGGTCATGCCTTGCTGGTAGTGGGCCAGCAGCACGTGGCCGCCAGTGGACAGGTTGGATTCCTCCATCAGCTTTTGCAGGTGCTCCACGGCCTGGCGGCTGAAGGCGGTGAAATCCTGCTCGCCGTCGAGGTAGGCCTTGAGCCAGCCGCTGAACGGGTAGGCGCCGGACTCTTCATGGAACAGACCCCAGGCCTTGCCCTGCTTGGCGTTGTAGCTCTCGTTGAGGTCGGCCAGCAGGTTCTCCATGGCTTGCGACGTGGCCAGCTCGCTGTCGCGGGCGTGCAGCACGGCAGGGCTGCCGTCGGGCTTCTTGTCGATCAGGTGGACGATGCAGTGACGGATCGGCATGGCGGTCTCGATGGGCAAATGAAACGAAGGGCGAAGTTTACCCGAAGCAGAAAATGGATTCCGGGGCTGGGTGTGGATCTATCCGTGAAAAGCGTTGAAGACCACACAGCAGATCGCGGCTAAAACCCCTCCCACAGGTATCACGAACGCCCGTGGGAGGGGCTTTAGCCGCGATGGTTCTCTACTGGCGGTGCTGCTGTTGCGTAGGGTGGATGTCGCTCTTTACATCCACCGCTTTGGTGCGTCGATGAAGCGTGATCCACCCTACGGTTGGCGGCGTTGCTGCAGTGCGCGCAATCGCTCGATCACATAGCGCACATGCAGGTGCAGCTCATACAGCTGGTTGGAGTACGACAGCGGCACTTCCACAGATGCCAGCTCGTCTTCCATCTGCTCCAGGCGTTCGATCTCACTGCCCAGCTCGTCGGGCAGGGAGCCGGCGTGCAGCTTGCGGTCGACTTCGCGCAGGTACTTGTACCAGCGGTAGATACGCGCGCGAATGCGCCACTGGTAAATCGGTCCGACGGCCTTGAACAGCGGGATCATCACCACGATCAGCGGGATCAGCAGGATGATGTAGCGGTCGGCTAGCGAGGCGATACGAAACGGCAGGTAGCGCTGCAGGATCGGCAGGCCCTTGTCGTAGTAATGTCCGGCATCCTTGTGCAGTTCGAAGGTGCGTGGCTCGGCACTGGGAAAGGTGCCGGCAGCGTCGAGCAGGGTGCCGTCGCGCATTACTTCGCGACTGGCCTCGAGAAACAGCGGCACCAGGCCGGGGTTGAAGTCGTCGTTGACCACCAGGGTGGCGACCGGCGCCAGGGTGACGATGTCGCGATCCGGGGCGTTGCTGGCCAGATCGAGCAGGCCCTCGCCGACGGTCACCTGATTGAAGAACGGCAGGCGCGCTTCATAGGCCGCGGCGCGGCGAAAGTGCGCCAGGGCGATGTCCGGGTTGGCTGCCAGTTGCTGCACCAGGGTGTTTTCTGCCGGGCCGACGAAGAAGGCGGCATCCAGTTCGCCTGCCATCAGCGCGCGGGCGGCCTTGCCGCCGCCGATGCTCTGCCAGCTTTCAGGATATTGTTCGGGCAGGATGGCATTGGCGCCGAGGATGGCGTCGCTGGCGGCGCGGGTTCCGCTGCCTTCGCCACCGAGGCCGAGGCGCAGCGGCAGCAGATCGGCAATGCGATCCAGGCCGACGTCGCGGCGGTAGAACAGCCACAGCGGCTCCTGATAGATCGCCCCCAGGCTTTCCAGCTTGCGCTGCTGCTCGGGCGCCAGCTGGCGCTCCAGGCCGCTCTGCACCAGGGCGATCTCGACCTGCGGGTCGTTGGCCAGCAGGCGCTGCAGGTTATCGCGCGAACCGGAGGTTGGTACCAGGTTCAGCTCGAAACCTTCCTTGGCCAGCTCCTCTTTCAGTCGCTCGGCGAACTGCTGATAGGCCCCACCCTGGGCTCCGGTGGCCATGTTGGCGCTCATCGGCGGTGGCGGTGCGACGAACTGAAACAGTGCCCAGACCAGGGCGGCCACCACCGGGACTATCCACAGGTTGGCCAGGATCATGATTTTCAGGTCATTGAGTACGCGGCGCATGGTGCTTCCTTTCAGCGAATACCGGGTAAGGATAGAACCCTATGCGCCTCGAGGTCATCCGTAGGGTGATTGACGCTCTTCCATCCACCGTCAGCTAGCGGTGGAATGGTGAGGCGCGATCCGCCCTACGCCAGCGCCTTGTGCCTTGCGCGCAGATGATCGAGCAGCAGCAGGGCGATGAGCAGCGCCAGCGCATACAACGCATCGCTACCGAGCATCACCAGCACGGCAGCACACAGCAGTGCACTGAGTCCGGCCAGCAGGCGCCAGATGCCGCGCAACAGTACCCAGCCTGCCGCCATGCTGAGCAGGTAGATCAGCACGAAATTGCCGTTGGCATAGCGGATCAGGTCGTCCACCGACAGCTGCAAGGTGGCCGACAGCACCGCGCACAGTGCGCAAGCGATCACCACCAGCAACAGGGCCTTGCCGGGCACACCCTGGCGATTGCGTACAGCCAGTGCAGCGGGCAGCCGGCCTTCCTCGGCCAGGCTCCAGATCAGCCGGGCGAAGCCCTGGATATACACGTTCATCGAGGCGAAGCAGGCCAGGTAGCCGAGTACCGCCACCAGCACGCGGGCGCGTTCGCCGAGCAGTTGCTCGAACAGGCGGGGCAGGGCGGTGGTATCACTGTGCACGTCGCCGTAGGTGACGAAGCTCAGCACCGCCACTGAACAGGCCCAATACACCAGGCCGGCCAGCAGCACACCGAGCAGCAGTGCCAGGGGAAAGTCACGCTCCGGGTGTTTGAACTCCTCGCCCAGGTGGGTGAACGCCTCGATACCAACGAAGCACCAGAACATCACTCCCAGCGCGGTCGGCAGCAGGTGCCACTGGCCGTCCATGGGCGGCAGCAGAGGTTGGCTGGCACGGGGCAGATCACCCATCCACCAGATCAACGCCACGCTGGCGACGATAGCCACGGCGATCGAGCCCTGCAGCAGTCCTGACGCCTTCGGCGGGCGCTGGCCAAGCAGGAGGATGGCCCCCAGCGTGAGCAGCTCGATAGCCAGCAGGCCGATGCGATCGAGATCGAACAGCGCCAGCCAGAAGCCGCTGGCGATATGCAGCGCAGCCGGCAGGCCGACCGGCAGCACGGCGAGAAACAGCAAGGCGCTGACGCCTTCCATGCGCAGGCTGAAGGCTCGGCCGATCAGGTGCGGCGCGCCGCCGGCATGGGGGAACCGCTTGCCCAACTGAGCGAAGGTGAAGGCTACTGGTAGCACCAGGGCGATGAGGATCATCCAGGCCCACAGCGACGCCTCGCCCGCTGCCGTAGCGGCCAGTGCCGGCACCACGAAGATGCCGGTGCCGAGCAGCGAGGTGCTGAGCAGGGCGATACCCTGCAGCAGGCCCAATTCCTTGTTCAATCGACTCATGGGGTATGCTCACGCCTTTGCAGATCCCGCCATGGTAGAGCGCCGCCCGATTACAGGCTGACGCCTTTTGCCGACGAAATGGCGGTTTCCACCGTCAACCTGATTGCCGCCCCGAGAAGCCCCGTGGACAAGTTCGATCGCCAGATCCTCGCCCTGCTGCGCAGTGATGCGCGTACCTCCGTCAGCCAGATCGCCCGTGAGGTCAACCTGTCGCGTTCGGCGGTCAGTGAACGGATTCGTCACCTGGAAGAGAGCGGGGTGATTCGTGGTTATCACGCCCAGGTCGCGGTGCCGGGCGAAGGTGGGGTCAGGGCTTACCTCGAACTTTTCTACCAGAACGCCCGTTGCCAGGATTACGTCGAGCGCATGCGCGAATACCCGGAAATCCGCCACTGCAGTGGCATCAGCGGCGAGACCGACATGCTGGTGCTGGTCGAGGCGCCGAGCATGGCTCGCCTGAGCGAAGTGCGCGCGGCCATCGAAGCCTTCCCGCACATGCAGCGGGTCAAGACCCATGTCGTCGTGCAGGACTGGCCGCTATGAGCCTGCGCATCCTGCACACCTCCGACTGGCACCTGGGCCAGCACTTCATGGGCAAGACCCGTCAGGCCGAGCACCAGGCCTTTTGCGCCTGGCTGCTGGAGCAAGTACGCACGCACCGGGTGGACGTGCTGCTGATCGCCGGCGATGTGTTCGACACTGGGTCGCCGCCCAGCTATGCCCGCGAGCAGTATTACCGTCTGGTGGTGGAGCTGCGCGATGCCGGCTGCGCCCTGGTGGTACTCGGTGGCAACCACGACTCACCCGCCATGCTCGGCGAAAGCCGCAGCCTGCTGGCGCAACTGGGTACCCAGGTGGTGCCGGGCGTTGGGCTCGACCTGGCCGAGCAAGTGCTGGTGCTAGATGATCGTGCCGGCCAGCCGGGCGCCATCCTCTGCGCCATCCCCTTCATTCGTCCGCGCGACGTCATGGCCAGCCAGGCCGGGCAGAGCGCACAGGACAAACAACAGTCGCTGCAGCAGGCCATCGCCGAACATTACCGAGCGCTGTACGAACTGGCGCTGAGCACGCGTGAGAAGGTGAGCCAGCCGCTGCCGATCATCGCCACCGGCCACCTGACCACAGTCGGCGCCAGTGCCAGCGAATCGGTACGGGAAATCTACGTCGGCAGCCTGGAGGCCTTCCCCACCAGCGCCTTCCCGCCGGCTGACTACATCGCCCTTGGCCATATCCATCGCCCACAGAAAGTCGGCGGCCTGGAACACATCCGCTACAGCGGCTCGCCGATTGCCCTGTCCTTCGACGAAGCGCGCCAGCAGAAGGAGGTGCTGCTGCTGGAGTTCGGCACTGCCGCGCTGCAATCGATCACGGCATTGCCCGTGCCGGTGTTCCAGCCCATGGCCAGCCTGCGCGGCTCACTCAAGGAACTGGCCGTCGCCATCGCCGACATCGCCACACAGGGCACACCCGAGCGCCCCGTGTGGCTGGAAGTGCAAGTGAGCACCGACGACTACCTGAGCGACCTGCAAAGCCGCATCAATGCCCTATGCGAAGGGTATCCCGTGGAGATGCTGCGCATCCGTCGTGAACGCGGCAATGCGGCAGCCAGCCTGGCCAGTGAAGCGCGGGAGACGCTGGACGAGTTGAGCGTGGAAGATGTTTTCGCTCGCCGCCTTCAGCAAGAGACGCTGGAAGAGGAGGATGCACAGCGCCTGCAGGGTTTGTATCGGCAGGTGCTGGAGGCGTTACCCAAAGCCTAGCGGCACAGAACCCGTAGCCCGGATGCAATCCGGGAATGGTCGTCGCGATAATCCGGCCAAGCGTCTGCTGCGCTCAACCCAGTGGGCTGACTACACCGGCAAAGCCCTGGCCCAGCACATGCGTATAGATCTGCGTCGTACGTATATCTGCGTGCCCTAGCAGCGTCTGCACTGTGCGAATGTCGCTCCCCCGACGCAGTAGCTCGGTGGCGAAACTGTGGCGAAACTGTGGCGAAAGGTATGGCAACTTGCTGGCTTGTGCAGATTGGATTGCCGGACGGCATGTCTGACAGCTTTCTGAATGGCACTGACATGAAGGTGATGACGAACGATCTGCCCGTCCTCATCCGTGCAAAGCCCGGTCGACGGGAACAGCCATTGCCACTCGAATGAACATCCGGCCTTGGGGTATTTGCGACGTAACGCAAATGGCAGGCTGACGGGAGCGTGATAAAAGCTGTCCCGCTGCTTCCAGGCGCGAAACATACGCTCTCTGCGCTCCAGCAGCGGTGTGATCAAGGGCGCCGGCAGGAGTGTTGTTCGGTCCTTGACGCCTTTGCCGTCGTGAATGGTGATGACCTGTTTATCGAAATCCATATCCTTGATACGCAAACGTGCAGCTTCCACCACTCGCAAGCCGGCGCCGTACATTAGCGAAGCCAGTAGTTGATGCGGTTGCCCAAGCCTGGCAATGAGTGCTGTGGCTTCCTCATGCGTAAGGACGCAGGGAATACGCGCCGAGCGTTTTGCGCGCACCACCTCACCCACTTGCCCGAGCGGTTGTTGCAAGACCTTGGCGTAAAGGAAAACCAGTGCATTGAGTGCCAGATTCTGAGTAGCGGCAGCCACCTGGCGCTCAACTGCCAGCCAGGTGAGAAAAGCGTTGACCTCGGTAGCGCCAAGCTCCATTGGATGACGCAGTTGATGGAAGCGGATGAAATAGCGAATCCAGTACCAGTAGGATTTTTCTGTGCGGATACTGTAGTGATGCAACCGCATCACCGCCCTGAACTGCTCTTGCAGGCGAGGTTTGCTGGAGGTTTCCATGGCCGACTCCCTGGCTGTGTTTTTGTACAGTAGTAATGGTAGAGCAAAAAGAGGAAGTCAAGCGAATACGTCCAGACACCAGGAGCTGGCTGGTAATTTCATGATTTGAAAAGAGTTTTTCTAGGGCTGCGATGACGATGATGCGGAGTTAGATGGAAGGCTCTACTATGGGATTAGTACCGCCTTCCATCTAATCACTGTTAGGCAAAAAAATTCCATGCCAGAAGAACAAGAGCTCATCAAAAATCTCCTGTCATTGAACCGTCGTGAGCTAGCAAAGGTTATGCACGAGCTCTCCGTAAAGAGCAGAGTTCGTGAAAATTACCAAAATGGTGATTTTTATGAATACTCTCTAGTGCTGGCTGAGGTCTCATGGGGCTGTAACTCTGGAGCAAATGACTCTGAACCAACAATAACATTCATTGGCAAAGAGCATCCCTCTGCAAGTCATGTGAACTGGGGTGACAGCTACAGTCAAGAAGGAAAGTGCACATTCTGCAACGCAATAATTTCTTGTGCAGCTAAGACGGCTGTGTGCCCAGTCTGCGACTCAACCGTTTCATGCACCTAGCCTAACAAATGGTTCAAATCGCTCGCTTCGCTCACTGGGACGGGCTAGAGCCCGCCCCTTAACCAAACGTTATGCCCTCTTAGGAATCAAGTAATGATTGAAGTCCCATTATTGGGTGAACTTGAAAAAGATCAATTCGATGATTGGCTACGAAGCAAGCCAATTGCAGTTAATGCACTCGGTGGAGATAATTACGAATTTGTTTTGGAAGAGTATGAGGAAGATGAATCAAAGGAAGAGTTTCATGAAGCAATTGTGAATTTTCTTTCAATTGATGAATCAGTACTTGCTAAAGCTCAAGACTATATCTACCAGTACTACAAAGATATATTTGTTCAGCTTGTACCAGATGACGAATGGTATGTTGAAATAGCTAGCCCTAAAGACGTTTGGAAACATATTCAATTCGGCCGCACTCCTATGGTATCGCGTCGGCCATATGGAGATGAATTGATCTACATCTCTTTAGAGTGTTCCTGTGATTGGGAGCGCGAGCACGGATTGCAAATTGTCTTTAAACAAGGATTATATATAAATAAAGTTGGACCTTTTGACGGCCATCTTACAAATTCAGATGCCTATGCTGACGATAAACTAGAAAATATCGTATATCGCTAGGCATAACAAGCGCATGTTGTCGGACTGGTTTTCCGCTGCGCTCCAAACCAGCTGCAAATGCGGGCGTTAGAACCACACTTTCTGGATATCGCAGTATGCAATGTTTTGAAGCCTCATCCCTCTTACTCTCGCTGGCATGGTCTGCAGCAATGCTCACATTGGTTGTTAAGCTGGATAGGGCCAATGGATTCGACTCTGGTCTAAAAGACTTATTCAGCACGCCGATCCTCAGCTCTCTCGTAATAACCTGCATATATGTCTACATAACCTACGAGGCTCCACCGGCACCAACCAATGAAACATTGGGATCGCTCCTCCAGAGAATCAGCAACTTCATTGAAACATCAGCCTGCGCTTTCGTTTCCATTCTAAACAACTGGGGCCTATTGCTCTTGATAATTAGCATTTACAAGCTCGCAAAAAGATATTTTCCACAACAAATAAATAGTATTAAAGAAAAACTCAAATCAATGTTCGGCGGCTAGTTCTAACTAGTAATTCAAATCGCTCGCTTCGCTCACTGGGACGGGCTAAAGCCCGCCCCTTAACCAAACGTTATGCAATATGTTGAGCTGAGAGAGTAGATAATCATGAGAGACAATGCGTTATATTTTCCATACATCTCAGTTCCAAACGATAGTTGGACCATCAAAACATTACTTTATTGGGATAAATTTTCATCTATAGTCCCGATGGATCATGCTGAAGAGCCGGAGCAGCTATCCCCGTTCATGCAACAGCTCGTTAGGGAGCAACTCGTCGAGCAAATATTTCCTGCACACTACCTTTATGAAATCCCAGATTTTGAAAAGTGCTTCATTAAATTAGTTAGTCAACACTTATCTGGACCACGCTTTTCAGTAAATAAAAAAGCTAGAGTTCATACGGAGAAACTCCAGCCGAGAATTAGGGTCCATGCGGAAAAACTTGGGAATATCCCCGAGTTTCTTATCGAGCATGGTTTGGCCTCAAGGGTCAACTGGGCTTGGTATGACATGGACACGAGGATAGCGAATTTATTTATGGCTTATTTGGCATCCTGTTTGGGTTCCTTAAGCGATATCAATGCGGCACCTGTTACTAATCAGGCAGGCTTTGCTCGGATGTTCGGTAACTTGAATCACCCTATAAGAAACGGAAAGTCTGTACATCATGGCAAAGCTCGCGACGTTATTCTTAGATCGATTTTGCCTACACCAGATGAAAAGGTAACCCTTGATCAGCTACTCAGGTTTAAGGACGACCATGGGCACCTTCTGCCTGCACTGCGAAGATCAATTGAATCCCATTGTGCAACAGTTGCAATTTTGCCAAGCGCTGAGGACAGGTTAACAGCGACTGAAAACTTCATAGGGCAATGCAAGGATGAAGTATCCGAGATTGCTGATGCCATGAGACCTACATGGAAGAAAATATCTTTCGGTTCAATATCACCTTTATTTGGAGCCGGATTTACACTTCATGCGACAAGTTTTTCTGACGAACTTGCTTACGCTGGGGGCGCTTTCACTTTTGCGGCATGTGCTTATCAAGCCATTAGTAGTATCCGCGGGAGTCGAATGGGACAAATAAATAAACCGCTAGCATATGTCGCACACGCTAGGAGTGGACTATATGCATAACAAACGGCAGCTGTCGGACGTTTTTTCCAGTCCTTCGTCGCTCCAAAACCGCCGCTGTGCTGGGCGTTATAAGCCTTCCACATGAAAATCATATCCGCAGCAATCTTAATAATGCTTCTAGCAGGCTGTGACACTTATTACGGCCTAGCACGCCGCATCAATACAGATCATGTAGTTCAACATGAATGCGTTAGAGATGCACTGAGTAGCATTGATGGAATACATAATATCCAGCACAAGCAAACAGAAGGCGGAATACCCCTAACGATGACAGGCCTACAAGAGCCAGACCAAGTACATTACTATTTCTATAAAGCTGGCAGTCTTAATGGTTATATTTACATCAGTACAAATTACGATCGTAAAGCAGAAATCGCCCAAGCCTATGGGGCTCTGAACGTCATTCCTCCACAAGAAGACATAGATAAAATTCGTCCACTTATGGTAAAAATCGAATCGGCCTTAATGAAAGTGTGCAAGATTGAAAATATAGAAACACTTGTAAAAGAGACGTGCAACGGCGTTACCTGCACCTAACCATCGGCTTATAATAACTGGTTCAAGCCGTTCGCTTCGCTCCCCGGGACGGGCTAAAGCCCGACCCTTAACCAAACGTTATGCACAGACAAGGAGTTCCGCGTGCTCACAAAGTACTTATACATCGCAGGCTGTATACCATTTATTGCACTTGGTATCTTGCATACGGTCTATACAATTGCGGATATTTACAATCCTAAGAGGCTAATACCATATAAATCTGAGGTTATGGGGCTCATGAAAGAGTCAATCTTGGTCATAACAAAAGAAACAAATATGTGGCGTGCATGGGTTGGGTTTAACATCAGTCACGGCGTCGGCATGCTGTTTTTCTCCGTCACTTATTTATATTTATCAATTCTCTGCATGTCCTTCCTGCAAAGCTCTCTATTTTTCATGAGCGCTGCACCCATCATTTCACTAACATATCTCGTACTGTCTAAGAAATATTGGTTTAGCATCCCCGCCATAGGGTCAGCTATCGGTCTACTGTGCTTCGTTGCAGGGATATTGGTACAGCTATATGTATAACAAGTAGTTTAAGCCGTTCGCCTCGCTCACTCGGAACGGGTTAAAACCTGCCCCTTAACCAAACGGCCGCTATCTACCCCTATATGATACTTCTCCCATCATTCTGGGCCCGCGCCTGGTCAGACCTCGGTCTGCAGCCTCCGTCAGGTCTGTTTGAGCAGCTCGTTCGTGCCTACGAGGAGCCGCAGCGGCACTATCACTCACAGCAACACCTGGGCGAATGCCTGGCGCATTTCGAGCAGGCGCGGCATATGGCGCAGCAGCCGGGGGAGGTGGCCATCGCACTCTGGTTCCATGACGCCATCTACGACGTGCACGGCAAGGATAACGAGCGCCTGAGTACAGATTGGGCCATCCGGGTGCTGGCGAGCAGTCACGCCAGCCAGTTGACGTTGGCGCGGGTCGAGCAACTGATCATGGTCACCCGGCATGATGCGACGCCGAGCGAACCGGATGAGCAGTTGTTGGTGGATATCGACCTGGCCATTCTCGGCGCCACGCCGGAGCGTTTCGCCGAATACGACGCTCAGGTGCGCGCCGAGTACGCCTGGGTGCCGGGCTTTGTCTATCGCATGAAGCGGCGCAGCGTTCTTCAGTCATTTCTGGCGCGCCCAACTATCTACAGCACGGATCATTTCAGGGCGCGCCATGAGGCGCAGGCGCGGAACAATCTAGCCGGCGTGGTTTGAAGGCGACTCAATAGCGGGACCCACATCGCATGCTGTGCAACAAGCGTTCTATGCTGTGAATGGTGGCGTTTCGACAGGGGAGCGAAAGTGCCGTTGTTCAATGCCTTGCTGCGTGCGCTTGACCCTTTGCATGGAGTGCCAGAGGCGACTCGGCAGGCGTTCGCCTGCTGGTACCTGCAAGCGAAGATTCCGCAGATCCGTTACGTGGCGTTCCTTACCACCGGGTTGTATCTGATCTATGCCGCCATCGAGCAGAACGTCGAGACCAATCAGTCTGTCGCGCGGCTGATCTGTCATGCGTTGTTGGTGCCAGCGGCGTTGCTGAGCATCGGCTTGCTGAGTTTTCAGCCCAAGCGCCAGCCCTTGATGCTGGGGTTGCTGACCGCCGCTCCAATTTTCTCGGTACTGGCCAACCTCTACTTCAACTTCGGTTCGCCGCGCTTTGCTTTCTACGCGCCGGAGATTTACCTCAACCTGATGTGGACCTTCGCCATCTCCGGTCTCACGCTGCAGCGCGCGATGCTCACGTCGTTGGTTTCGCTGGCGGCGATCCTGCTGGTCACGCTGGAGCACTCGCTGACGCCCGGCATGCAGCGCCTGCACCTGATCTGGATTCTGGCGTCGTTCTCCTTCGGTCTGCTCAGTGCTTTTCTGCTGGAGAAGGCGCACAAACGTATGTTCTTGCACCAGGACAGCCTGGCCCTGAGCGCCAGCATCGACAGCCTGACCGGCCTGTGGAATCGCGCGCGCACTCTGCATTTTCTGATCGAGGAGGTGGCACGGGCCAATCGCTACGGCACGCCGTTCTCGGTGGTACTGATCGACATCGACCACTTCAAGAGCGTCAACGACACCCATGGCCATGCCGTGGGCGACAGCGTGCTGCGGCAGTTTGCCGGGTTGTTGCGCGATGGCGTGCGAGTCATGGATAAGGTCGGCCGGCTCGGCGGCGAGGAGTTTCTCATCGTCCTGCCGGAGAACGATGCGGCGCACGCCGAGCGCGCCATGCAGGCTCTGCAGAAGCGCATCAACGGTTTCGCCTTCGACCGTGTGCAGCGCAAGAGCGCCAGTTTCGGCATTGCCGAGTATCGCCCAGGTGAGAGCCTGGACAGCCTGATGGAGCGTGCGGACCAGGCGATGTACCTCGCCAAGGCCAATGGCCGCGACCGTATCGAGATACTGTGAACTCGGGCCTGAACCGCGAATGAGCGGTCGGGGTCGAAATCGCTACACCCCTTCCAGTGGAGAGCGTCATGCAAAGAGCGGCACATTTTCTTCTCGCGGCTGCGGCCATTCCCCTGTTGTTGGCCGGCTGCGCCAAATCCTCCGGCGAGCAGGACGCCAAGGTGACCGAGCAATGGTTAGGGCGCTGGAACGGGCCTGAGGGCACTTACCTGGATATCAGTGGCACGCCGACTGACTACCGCCTGACCATCGCCAACCTCGACGGCCCGCGTCGTTTCGTCGGCCGTGCGCAGGGCGCGAAGATCGTCTTCGTGCGTGATGGTGTGGTGGAGAGCATCAGCGCCACCGACGGCGAAGCCACCGGCATGAAATGGCTGCTGGATAAACAGAACTGCCTGACCGTGCGCAGCGGCGAGGGCTATTGCCGCGACTGAGTACAAAGGCTCTTTGTCGCTTGCGGGTTCCCTGTAACGGTCAGTGCCGTAGGCGAAGCCAATGCATGTGAGCGAGGGGGCGCCGAACGAGGTGCAAGTTCAGCACTTGTTCGCTACAGGCTGCACGACTGGTCAAGGGCAAGCATCCAGATTCTTTCTACTTGTGGGCTGGATGCCTCTGCTTTCCGGTAAAGGGTGATGCCGAGCGAGACGGTATGCTGCTCATCACCTGCTAGAACCAGTTTTCCGGAAGCGAGCTCGTCTCGAACTACGCGCTCGGGAATCCATGCGATACCGACACCTGCGATTGCTCCGCGCTTGAGTACATCTGCCATTGAGCATTCGAAGCGATATTCCAGCTTGTCGGACAAGCCTTCTCGCTCCACTACAGAGCGCGTCATGCGCCCAAGGAAGCTGTTACCCGGATAGCACAGATAGGGAAGCTTTTGCGTGCTGTTCAGCGAGTGCAGCGCCGATCCAGAGGCGTTTGGCGCTGTGACTGGGATCAGGCGATCGTTTGCCAGCAACACGGAAGGGTAGCGTTCCAATCCGGCGATATTGGCAATGCCCGAGTCGCTGTATGCCAGCATCAGTTCACAAGTCCCCGAGATCAAGGCTTCAGCGCAAGCGGCTATGTTGTCAGCAAGAACCCGGGCATTGAGACGGCCTGCGCTGTGTTGCAGCTCCGCGTGCCAGTCCGCGAAAAAGCTCACCGCCAAGGTGTGCGAAGCGGAAATGGTAACTACCTCGCCGCCCGCGGGTACTAATCCCTGCACCTCCTCACGACCGTAGCGTAACGTCTCCAGAACCTCTTGGGCCGTTCGCCGGAAGGCCTCCCCAGCCGCCGTCAGGGTTATCGGGAATATGCTGCGGTCAATGAGTGATGCTCCTACCCAGGCCTCCAGAATTTGTATCCGCCGGCTAAACGCTGGTTGCGTGACATTGCGCATCTCTGCGGCGCGTGAAAAATTCCGGGTTACGGAAAGCGTCAAAAAATCCTCTAGCCAGTTAACCTCCATACGTTCTCCCCGCCTGGACGGCATTCTTGTTGTCTGCGTCATGTGGTCTTGCTGAGCATAACTTTACTGAATGTAGAGGCCCCTGCGGGGGTCATGCGTAAAAAGCATTAGTCATCGAAAAGAAGAATTGGGCGAGCCGGACTGGGGAGGTATAACGTTCCCACAAAGGCGCAAAAGAGGCTCACCTGTATAAGAAATACGAATGACCCTGATATGGGGAAGTGGAAACGGCATTTGGATGTGCTCTATAAGCCAATCCGTAAATAAGAACAATACAGCACAAAGTACTGCCTAGAAAAATAATTAACGTACGTAGAGTATGGAGCATACATATCGTGAAGAAAGCAGAGAGTAAAAGAACGGGGGGGATGTTTTCCTTCTGGACAAGCATGCCGCTGTGGAAGCAGATATTCATAGCGCTTACGCTTGGTGTGGTGCTCGGCGTCGCACTGAATCAGAGTGGCTATGGTGAATATGCAGCAAGCATCAAACCGATTGGGGATCTTTTTCTCAACGGTATAAGAATGCTCATTGTGCCGCTGATATTCGTTTCGTTGGTCAGTGGTGTGACGTCTTTGCGTGATATGTCGACCATGGGTCGATTGAGTATTAAAACTCTTTCACTTTATCTTGGCACGACAGCTGTAGCCATTATGATCGGTTTGGCGCTGGCAATGATCTTCAAGCCTGGCGTGGGAATTGATTTGGGTGCAGCGCAAGCGGTGACGGTTGCCGAATCTCCGAGCTTGATCGCAACGCTGGTGGCGTTGGTTCCAGCCAATCCGGTAGCTGCTTTTGCACAAGGTAATGTGCTGCAGATCATTGTGTTTGCCATCCTGTTCGGCTTGGCAATCACCTTGGGTGGTGAGGCGGCGAAGCCAGTCAAGAAGTTTATGGATTCCTTGGCTGAGGTCTTCTACAAATTTACCGGGATTATTATCGCCTTTGCACCGTACGGTGTATTTGCGCTGGTTACCTGGGTGGCTGGAACATACGGACTAGAACTTTTGGCTCCTTTGGCAAAAGTAATCGGTGTGGTCTATCTGGGCTGCTTGATTCATGCGGCAGTTGTTTACGCTGGCTTGATCAAGTTTGTTGCAGGCCTCAGCCCAGTGCGTTACGTACAGGGTGTGATCGAGCCCGCTATCGTAGCCTTTAGCAGTACATCGAGCGCCGGGACGCTCCCGGTCACGATGATGTCGGCCGAGCGTAATCTTGGTGTGTCACGTGGCGTTTCAAGTTTCGTATTGCCACTTGGCACAACCATTAATATGGACGGTACCGCGCTGTACCAAGGCGTATGCGCACTGTTCATTGCTCAAGCGTACGGTATCGATCTGAGCCTCGCTCAGTACGCCACCATCGTGCTGACAGCAACCTTGGCATCCATCGGCACTGCAGGTGTGCCGGGCGCTGGTCTCATCATGCTGTCCCTCGTACTCACATCGGTCGGGTTGCCGTTGGAGGGGGTAGCGATCATCGCCGGTATCGACCGGATACTCGATATGGCACGCACCTCGTTGAATGTTGTCGGCGATTGCGCCGTGGCGGTCGTGGTCGCCAAAAGCGAAGGGCAACTGGATCAGACCCTCTACGATACAGCCCACGTTTTAAAGTCAACGGATATACCGAACCAGTTGCAGTCCAGCCAAGTATGACGAAATCAATGGGCTGTATATACAGCCCATTTTTCATGCACAGGTAAAATTTAATGGCTGATAAAATGATGGATATGGCGAGGCCCAGTAAATATGGCGTCGTGGGTGGGCTAGGCGCTGTTGCCGGCGTGGACACCTTGTTGAAAATGATAAAGGCAACGCCGCAACGTCAGTTTGACGTCGCATTCGAGCAGCATCCCTTTGCCGATTCGGGTTTAGCCTGCTCTGAAGACTATGACCCGACCCGTAGAAAGTTTTATGTCTATAACATGTTGAAAACCATGGAGCGAAGTGGTGTTGATGTTGCGTTGGTGCCCTGTTTCGTTTCCCACTGTTTCCTGGCAGAGCTTGCACCAGAACTGGACCTGTCTGTCGTTAGTTTGATTGATGCGTTGCAGGCCTGTGTGACGAAGAATTACCCGCAGGTACGCTCTATCGGTGTGCTGACGTCGACTTTCGTCAAAGAAGCTCAGTTATTCGATCGCGCGTTTGGCGATACCTGGAATGTTCTTTATCCCGAGCCGGAGGTACAGGCGCAAGGCCTGATGTCTGCAGTTTATGGCCCGCGCGGTATACGCAATGGTCACCATGATGGTTGGTGCCTGGATAGTCTGGTAAGCGCCTGCGAGAATCTTATTGAGCAAGGGGCCGAGTTGATTCTGCCAGGGTTAACTGAAATTCCCGTGTTTATTGATGCGTTGCGGATGCGAGTTGGCGTACCCATCATCGATTCAAATCAGGCATATGCCGAACACGCGTTGTTTGTTGGTGGCGCGCGTACTGCACATAAGTTCAAGGTGGGTGTCGTAGGGGGCGTTGGCCCAGCCGCGACAGTCGACTTTATGCGCAAGGTCGTCCAGTTGACGAGGGCAGCGTGCGATCAAGATCATATAAAAATGATCGTGGAGCAGAACCCTCAGATACCCGACCGTACTGCTCATCTTCTGTCTGGTGGCGAGGACCCAACCATTTCGCTATTGGCAACCTGTAAACGGCTTGAGGAGGGCGGCGCGGATATAATTGCGATTCCATGCAATACCGCACATGCTTTTGTTGAGAAAATCGACGCGCAGTTGAATGTACCAATCTTGAATATGCTCTACGAAGTAAGAGCTCATATTCAGCGCTTTCTTCCTAATGTGCATCGGGTCGGCTTACTTGCCACTACGGGCACCGTTGCTACAGGGGTTTACCATGAGGCGTTCTCTGGCTCCGGTATTGAGCTTTTGGTGCCGGATGAAGTGAACCAGGCACGTGTCATGGCTGCGATCTACGGTGACACCGGCGTGAAGTCGGGGCACACCACGGGGCGCTGCAGCGACGATCTCACCGCATCAATCAAACATATGCAGGCGTTGGGAGCCCAGGCAGTGATCCTTGGCTGTACCGAGCTGCCATTGATCGAGCTTACGCCTGAAGCCGTATCGATTCTGCCGTTGGTGGACCCAACGAGTGTGCTGGCTTCTTCCTGCGTTGCCATCGCATTGCAAGAGCGCTAAACCATTCAAGGTCACTCCCGCGAATGCGGGAGCCCAGGAAATCCGCAGGTTCTAGATTAGTGTCCTGCGGGCCGGCGCAAGCGCTGTACCGCGATGGAGCTGCTGTCCTGTCTGCGCGGGAATGACGGACTTTTCAGAGTTCTCCTGGCAGGGACGATCACTCCCGCGTCGTACGCTTGGCTCAGGAGAGGCTGGGCAAGAGCCCGCCTCTCCTGAGCCTGTGCATCATCGATCTGAGTTCCTGTCGGCACCTTCTCTCTTGCATCGACCGCGCTACAGGTTCTGGCCGGTTCTTCATGTGCGTCTATGGAGCCGAGCCCGTTTTCAATCGCCCGGGCGCAGATGTCGTTCCTTCACTCGAAGATTAGAGGCGGAATCCGCCCACCAACAGGTCAAGTCTCCTCGCCTGGGCACTGAGGTTCTCGCAGGCCGCGAGTGACGTACGGAGGTTGATGATGCAGTTCTGGCTAAGCACATTGATCTCGTCGACGTCTTGATTGATGGACTCTACAACGGCCGTTTGCTCTTCCGTTGCCGTCGCTACTGACTGGTTCATACCGTCAATCTCACCGATGCGAGTTGCCACGAGGCCTAGGCGCTCGCCCGCATTGTCGGCAGTTCGCACGGTGCTTTCGCTCTGGCGTTGACTTTCGGTCATGATGTTCACTGCCTGGCGGGCTCCTTCCTGGAGCTCATCAATCATCTGTTGGATCTGCTGAGCGCTCGCCTGGGTGCGATGCGCCAGACTTCTTACCTCATCGGCGACTACCGCAAATCCGCGTCCAGCTTCCCCGGCTCGTGCCGCCTCGATCGCCGCATTCAATGCCAGAAGATTGGTTTGCTGGGAGATCCCGCTGATCACGTCGAGAATTTGCCCAATGTCGTCTGTTTTCGCATTGAGGGTTTCGATGGTCGTGCAGGCATTGGCGATTTTTTCTGAAAGCTCACGGGTGGTCGAGATCGATTGGCCCAGCACGTCTTGCCCTTGCGCCGCCAACTCACTGGCCAGACTGGAATGCTGTGAGGTGGCTGCTGCATTGCTGGCGATTTCATGTGCAGCTGCTCCTAGCTGGTTTATTGCCGCTGCCACGCTTTCGGTGCGATTGGCCTGTTGGTCGGAGTGCTGCAGCGAAGAGTTGGAGGCCTCGATAACCTGAGTGGCCATGGCGTTGACCTGTTGCGTGACCGATGCGACTTCGTGAATTGAACCGTGGATACGGTGCACGAAACGGTTGAATGCCAGGCCAATCTGACCGAATTCGTCCTGATGCTGGATCGTCAGGCGCTGGGTGAGATCGCCATCGCCGTCAGCAATGCCCTCCATGGTCTTACCCATCGTGAACAGTGGCTTCATCAGTATTTTGATTAGCAGGCCTAGCAAGAGAATGATGATGGCTACTGCCACAAGCGCAGCGATCGCGGCAGACGTACGAAAGGCATCGAGCATGGAAAAGGCATAGTGCTGGTTCATGACCAAGCCCAATTTCCAATCGGCTGAGGGGATGTCCTTTAGTGCTGTGAACGAGATGAATTGTGCGTTGCCATCCTGCTCGAGCTCTCCGAACGGTTGGTTCACATGCACGTTGCTGTCGGTAAAAATCTCATCAAGAGGTTTTAGAATCAGCTCCGCGCGGGGGTGTATGAGCACTTTGTTGTTCGCATTGGCGATGAAGGCGTGGCCGTTACCCTCGAAACTCAATGAGTTGATGATGTTGCTGATGGTGGTCAGGTCAATATCGGCGCCGGCGACACCAATTGTTTGGCCATCACGTACCACCGGACTGGCGACCGTAATCACCAATTTGCCTGTCGATGCTGCGATATAGGGCTCCGTGACCACCGTGCCACTCGCCTTCTGAGCAGCCTGGTACCAACCCCGTGCGCGTGGGTCATAGTCCGAAGCGCGCTGTGCGGCTGGAACCGAGTACATCTCCCCAGCGGAACTGCCAAAGTAGCTCATCTGGAACGTGGAGCCGTAAACGGGTAGGCCCACGATTTCAGGCAGGTCGTCTGAGCGAGCCAACTGCTGAGCCATGGATTCGACCAGGCGCATGTGGCCGTGTAGCCAGGTTTGAATGTTGCTGGTGGTGAGTGCTCCGAGTTCGGTGAGATTGTTTTCGACCTCGGAGCGCAGGGTGTTGCGCTGGTAATAGTCGTTGAACAAGGCGAAAGCGCCAAATGCCAATACAACGATGAAAGCAGCTGCTGTCAGGATTTTATGGCGAAATTTCAGACGGTTCATTGGGCTGACTACCTCTACTGCGTGGTATGCAAAGTTGTTCAAGCCCAGGGCTCAGGCTCTGCGGGACTGCGCGCAGCGACTCATTGAGCGCTTTTCAGGAACGAGGTTTGAAGGCGTTGCAAGGTGCCGTCGGCACTCATTTCGTCGAGGCTTTCTTGCAGTCGCTTGGTGACGGCTTCAGGCGTGTTGCGATTGATCGCGAGGTACTGATAGGTCTCGGCTTCAGCGACAAAGGCGACGCGTAGCCCGCTGACACCTTGCTGGGCGGCGTAATAGTGAAATACCGGGTCATTGGTTACCCAGAAATCAATGCGCCCATCCAGCAGCTTGCTGATGTTCTCTTGGTCGCGAAGAGAGGAGGAGTAGGGGATGCCGTTCCTCTCCAGAAAGGCTCCAGACGAGGCATTTCGGTAAGAGCCGATACGATACTGACGGGCTTCTTCCAGCCGAGTCAGCGTGAGAGTCGAGCCAGGCGCTGCTACAAACACTCGACGGGTTGATGACAAAGGGCCAACCCATTGGAAATCAGGTTTACGGGTGTCGTTGAGGGTTACCGAGAAGAGCGCGTAGTTGTCTTTCTCAAGAACCAGGTTGTACATCCTGTCCCAAGGAAAACGCAGGCTGAGGTGGTAGGGAATGCCCGCCCGTTTAAACATTTCTCTGATTACAGCGGTGTTCGACCCCGTGATGTTCGCGTCCCGCGAGAAATTCTTGCCATCGGCCGACATGTTGAAGGGCGGGAAATTTTCCGTCATCAACACCATGCGAGAGTGGCTGGCAAACGCCTCTGCATGAGATTGGTCAATGATGAGCAACATGCTCATCGCCATTGCCCAGCGTGTAAATAAACGCATGCTCGACCCCTTCAAGTTCTAATTCTGAGTGCGTACTCCATGTGCGAGGAAGGCGACGTGCCTGTGGCCCGGGTGTCAGTTCATCTCGATTCTATCGAGGCACTTTCTCTGGGGTGATGAGAATCTGCCATTAAAGTATGTGGAAAGCGCATAGTTGTTGGCGGCATACTCGGGGCACGACTGATAGCCGCATTTTTCTGGCGAGAGCTTTGAGGGCATACCATGCAGATCAAATGGGTCGATGACCTGCTGGCTGTTGCGCAGACCAAGAATTTCTCCCGGGCGGCTGACCTGCGATGTGTCACGCAGTCTGCGCTGTCACGCCGGATTCGTTCGCTTGAGGACTGGGCGGGTGTCGAACTGGTCGACCGCAGTACCTATCCGGTGCAATTGACGGCAGCTGGCCAAACGTTCTGCGACCAGGGGCGCGAAGCGCTAGCGGCTTTGATCGAGCTACGTACATCGTTACGGCAAGACGATACGATGTCTGGACGCTTCGTTCGCATCATGGCAAGTCATACCCTGTCGATCACTTTCCTGCCTGAGCTGCTCGATCGTTTTCAGCAAACTCATGCTGAACTCAATGCGCGTGTGCTGTCTGCAAACATCCACGATGCGGCAGTAGCGTTGACTGAGGGGCGATGCGATTTGATGCTCACCTACAGCCATCCCCAAGTCCCTATCCTGCTCGATCCAGATCGGTTTACCTGCCTCTCTCTGGGGGGCGATCTGCTCTTGCCTGTGTGCGCACCTGATGCACACGGGCGGCCTCGTTTTCCTCTTCCTGGGCATCCGTCGTCCCCCTTACCTTTACTCGGTTACTCGGCAGGAACCTTTCTCGGGCGTCTGGAAGAGGTCGCAATAGAAAGCTTCGGGGAACATCTCAACCTCAAGCGCCGACATGAGGCCGACATGGCGATGCATTTGATGGAAATGGCCATTCGAGGGCTTGGGGTTGCTTGGCTACCTCGTTCTGTTGTGGCGTCTGCCTTGGCCGATGGCAAGCTGGTATGTGCTGCCTCGAGCGAGCGTGGTGTAGCGTTGGATATCCATCTCTATCGATCGAAAGCTAACTTCAATCCAGCGCTGCAGGCTCTTTGGCAAGAACTCAAAAGTCTCTGATCGACTGTCGGAAACGGCTAACGATGCGACAATGACTGCCTTTAACGGCTTACGACCTGTGCATGAAAATCCTCAGCCTGCGCCTCAAGAACCTCAATTCCCTCAAGGGTGAATGGAAGATCGACTTCGCTGCCGAGCCTTTCGCCGGTAGCGGTCTGTTCGCCATCACCGGGCCGACCGGGGCGGGCAAGACCACCTTGCTCGACGCCATCTGCCTGGCGCTGTACCACCGCACGCCGCGGATGAGCACGCTGTCGGCCAGCGGTAACGAGCTGATGACGCGGCACACCGCCGATTGCCTGGCCGAAGTCGAGTTCGAGGTGAAAGGGCAGGGCTACCGCGCTTTCTGGAGCCAGCGCCGCGCGCGCGACAAGGTCGACGGTGCGCTGCAGGCGCCCAAGGTCGAGCTGGCGCGTATCGCCGATGGTGAAATCCTCACCGACAAGATTCGTGAGAAGGAAAGCCTGACCGCCGAGCTGACCGGCCTGGATTTCGAGCGTTTCACCAAGTCCATGCTGCTCGCTCAGGGCGGCTTCGCGGCGTTTCTCGAAGCCAATGCCAACCAGCGCGCCGAGCTGCTGGAGGAACTGACCGGCACCGAGGTCTATGGGCAGATATCCCAGCAGGTTTACGAACGCACCAAGGCCGCTGAACAGGCGCTGGGCCTGTTGAAAAGCCGCGCCCAGGGCATGGAGCTGTTGGACGAGGCGCAGCGTGCCGAATTGCAGGCTGAAACCGAGCGCCTGAATCTGGAGCAGGCCCCGTTGCAAGTCGAGCAACAAACGCTGCTGGCCGGGCAGCGCTGGCGTGAGGCGTTGCAGCGAGCCGAGCAACAAGTCGGCGAGGCAGCGCAAGGGCTGGAGCAGGCCCTGCAACGTCAGGCTGCTGCGGCCGATGACTTACAGCGTCTGGCCGCCAGCGAGCCGGCAGCGCGTTTACAACCGCTGCACCAGGCCTGGCAGCAGGCGCAGCACGACAGTCAGCAGGCCGAGCGAGGTCTGTTCGCGCTGCGTGAGCAGATGCAGGTGTGCGCCGAGCGTGAACGGCAGGCGCTGTGGCAGGCCAGCCATCATGCGGGGCACTGGCGTGAGCAGCGGCACGTCGCGTTGACGCAGGCGCAGCACCAGCACGCCGAGGTGCAGACCTGGCTGAGCGAGCGCAGTTCGCATGCGCGCCTGGGCGAGTTGCTCAGTGGCTGGGACGAGCGCTTCACGCAACGGGCCAAGGCTGAGCAGGCGCTGCAGACAGCGCAAACGCGCCTGAGCGAATCCGCTGTACAACTGACGACGTTGCAGCGCCAGCGTGACGAGCAGGGTGTGCGTCTGACCACGCTGCAACAGCAGGTGCAGCAGGCGCGTGACGCAGAGGGGCAGCAGCAGGGCGCCTTGCAGGCTCTGCTGGGCGAGGCAGGAGAGACGGGCTTGCGCCAAGACTGGCAGCGCCTGCAAGCGCGCAGTCGGGTGTTCGACCGCCTGCAGCAACTGGCGCAGAGCCGTGAGGCCTTGGCTGTACAACTGTCCGAGCTGCCGCCGCGCCTGGCTGAGCTGCAGCGCCGGCAGGCGGGCAAGAACACCGAGATCAACGCCCTGCGCGAGCGTTACAAGGCACTCAAGCAGCAGGTCGCTGACAAGGAAAAGCTGCTGGAGCAGGAAAAACGCATTCAGGATCTGGAAGCCTATCGCGCCCGCCTGCAACCGGGCGACGCCTGCCCGCTGTGCGGCTCGCACGAGCATCCGGCGATCAGTCAGTACCAGGCGCTGAACGTCTCCGCCACCGAGCAGGCGCTGGTGCTGTGCCGCAGTGAGTTGGCCGAGCTGGAGAGCCAGGGCGCTAACCTGCGTGATGAGCTGACCCGTCTCGCCGCGCAGATCGAGCAGGTGCAGCAACAACAAGCTCAGGCCGAGGCGCAATTATTGCCGCTGGATCAGCAGTGGCAGCAGCAACTGAGCGAGCATGACATCCGCCTGCAGGACGTCGCCGAGCTGAAAGGTGTGCAACAGCAGCACGAGCAGGAATTGGCTGCGCTCCAGGCGCGCCTGGAAGCGGCGCAGGCACAGCAAACCGAGCTGCAGCGTCTGCGCGAGTTGCGTGACAGCGCTGAGCGCGAGCAGGCCGAGGCCGAGCGGCAGCAGGCAATACTCAGTCGCGATCTGGATAACACCCAGGCGCGCCTGGCCGAGCAACAAGCGCATCTGAGTGCGATGCAGACTGAGTTAGCGCAGCAGGCCCAGGAACTGTTGGCCAGTCTGCAAGGCTTCGCCAGCGAGCTGCCGGCCGACGGCGCAGGTTGGTTGACGCTGCAGAAAGCCGCCTGGCACGCCTGGCAGCAGACGCAGGCCCGTGAGCAGCAGTTGCTCGAACTCACGCGCGAGGCGCAACGACAACTGGACGAAGCCCAGGCGCAGGCCGAGCACTGGCAGCAGCGTTGGCAGGGCGCGGGTGCACCGAGCCTGGCTACCCCGGAACCGCCAGCCGACCCGCAGCAGGCCCTGCGTGAATCCGCCGAGCGGCTGGCTGCGACCTTGCGTGAACGCGATGGTCTGGCCGGTAGTGAGCAAGCCCAGGAGGCCTTGCTGGCGCGTGAGCAGCAACGTCTGCAAAGCTGTCAGCAGGCTTGGCAACAGGCGCTGCTGAGCAGCCCCTTCGCCGATCAGGCGGCGTTCGAAGCGGCGCTGTTGAGTGAGGACGAACGCCAGCGCTTGGTGCAACTCAAGGCGGATCTGGAACGTGCGCACACCCAGGCTGCGACCCTGCTGGCGGCGGCTCAGGCCGAGGTGCAGCGCCTCACGGCCGAAGCGCAAACCGCTTTGAGTCTGGAGCAGTTGGCCGAGCAGCTCCAGACATTACAGGAGCGTCTGCGCGCCCTGAGCGAGCGTCAGGGTGAGCTGCGCGCGCAGTTGCAGGCCGACGAGGCGCGGCGCAGTAGCCAGCAGGCGCTGTTCGCCGAAATCAGCGCGCAGGAGAGCGAGCAGCGCCTGTGGCAACAGCTAAACGGCCTGATCGGTTCGGCCGACGGTGCCAAGTTCCGCAAGTTCGCCCAGGGCCTGACCCTCGATCACCTGATCCACCTGGCCAACCGCCAATTGACGCGCCTGCACGGCCGCTACCAACTGGCGCGCAAAGGCAGCGGCGAACTCGAGCTGGAAGTGCGCGACACCTGGCAGGCCGACGTGGCGCGCGATTGCCGCACCCTGTCCGGCGGCGAGAGTTTCCTGGTCAGCCTGGCGCTGGCGTTGGCGCTGTCCGATCTGGTCAGCCACAAGACCAGCATCGACTCGCTGTTTCTCGATGAAGGCTTCGGCACCCTGGACGGCGAGACGCTGGAGGTTGCCCTGGATGCGCTGGACAACCTCAATGCCAGCGGCAAGACCATCGGTGTGATCAGTCATGTCGAGGCGATGAAGGAGCGTATTCCTGTGCAACTGCGGGTGCACAAGGGCGTCGGCCTGGGCTACAGCCGACTCGATGCGCGTTTTGCGGTGAAGGAAGGAGCGTAGTGATGCTGATGCGAGCGAAGGATTCCACCCTGTTGGTGATCGATCTGCAGGAGCGGCTGCTGCCAGCCATCGACGGTGGCGCGGCAGTGGTCGAGCAAACCACCTGGCTGGTGCAAGTGGCGCAGCGCCTGCACGTCCCGGTGATCGCGACCGAGCAGTATCCCAAGGGGCTGGGTTATACCGAGCCGGGCCTGCATGAGCTGCTGCCGGGCGATGGGTTGCGGGAGAAGATTCATTTCTCGGCAACCGCCGGGGCAGGGCTGTTCGATTTGCCCGGTGGCGAGCGCAGGCAGTTCGTCGTCTGCGGCACGGAAACCCATGTCTGCGTGCTGCAGACGGTAATGGGCCTGCTGGCGGCCGGGCGTGAGGTATTCGTGGTCGACGAGGCGGTGGGATCGCGCCGGCCGCGCGACAAGGCTCTGGGTCTGGCGCGCATGGAGCGTGCTGGCGCGGTGATCGTCTCGCGTGAGATGGTTGCCTTCGAGTGGCTGGAGCAGGCCGGCACCGAGCTGTTTCGCGAGGTCAGCCGCGGTTTTATTCGCTGATTCATAGCCCGGATGTAATCCGGGAATGTCTGGTAGCGCTGCCCCGGATTGCATCCGGGCTACGGGCTGGCCTGCTCCGGCACGGGTTGGTAGTGGCCAGCCTGCAGGTCGTCGAAATACTTCTGGTAACGGCCGTCGTCGCGAAACTGTTGCAGGCGAGCGTTGAAGCGTTCGCGTAGCGCTTCGCCAGGCGCTTGGGCAGCATCAGGTAACTGAGGTTGACCAGCAGCGGCTTGGGGTGGTGAGTGATGCGCTCGGCATCGGCCCAGGAGAACTCGTTACGCAGCGCGGCGTAGCCGACGTTGAGCTCCTGCGGGTAGAGCACCACGCGCTCCTTGAGCAGCTTCTCGAAGTTCTGCCGGTCGCTGGACACCCGTTCGATGCGCACCTTGCCTTCGGCGAGAAAGGCATCGAACGCCGGCCCGTAGCTGTATTCCAGGCCGCCGCCGAGGGTCATGCCGCTGAGGTCGTCGAAGCGCTGCCAGTCGAACGGCTGGGTTTTCAGATGGAAGAACACGAACTGTTCGTTGAGCAGCGGGGCACTGAAGAGAAAATCGGCCTCACGCTCGGTCTTGTGCATCCAAACGGCGGTGGCGTCGAACCGGCCTGCGGCAGCTTCGGCGTAGGCGCGAGGCCAGGGCAGGAAGGTGAATTCGACACGGTAGCCTTCCTCGGCCAGCAGGTCGCGCAGCAGATGGGCCACCGGCCCCTGGTGTTCGAGTCTGGCTGACAGATAGGGCGGCCATTCGCCGGCGCTGATCCGCAGCAAAGGTGCCTCTGCAGCCCCAAGCGGGCTGCAGCAGAGCAGGCTAAACAGCACAATCAACAGGCCGTGACGCATCTGTAGTCCTCGACAGATCGAGCAACAGGATGATGGCACTTTAAGGGTTTTGCCCTGTTGATCCCAGTCATGCAGCCGGCTGCCAGGCAGTGCAATGGTTGAAGTCCGGCGTCTGGCCTGATGAGCGCAGGCGTGCACCAAATTGCTGCAGACGGCTCAGGGCGAATATGCCTATGCTTGGAACAGGACAAGAAGTCGGTGACAAACCGCGCGTCGAATGCCCTTCGTCAGGCGTTCCGATTATGGAGTCTGGTTTTTGCACAAAACGCTGCATTACTGCCTGCTCTGGCTGTTGGCCGGCACCTGCTACGGTGCCCAGCCAACCTTGACGTTCTGTCATGAAGATCAGAACGCCTACCCTTGGGTGATGACCGACGGCACCGGCCTCAATCTGGAGCTGCTTAACCTGGTCCAGCAGACGCTGGAGCTGCAGGTGGTGTACGTGGCAGTGCCTTGGAAGCGCTGTCTTTCCGGGATGCAGCAGGGGCTCTATGACGGAGCTTTCGCCGCCAGCTTCAAATCCGAGCGGCTGCTGATGGGGCATTACCCCACCGATGTTGATGGCCGCCCGGATGCCGACAGGCGTTTGCACACCTCGCGTTATACCCTGTACCGCCGCGTCGGCAGCGCAGCGTCTTGGGACGGCCAGAATTTCAGTCAGGTGAATGGCCGGGTTGGCTCGCTCAGTGGTTTCTCTATTCGCGATCTGCTGCTGGCGCACGGGCTGGAGGTGGACGAATCAAGCCGTGACCCGCTAGCGCTGTTGCAGATGCTGGTGCACGGCCGGGTCGACGCAGTCGCCTTGCAAACCATGCGCGGCGATTTCGTCTTGAAGGCCAATCCGCAGTTGGCTCAGCGGGTGGAGAAACTGCCGCAGCTGCTCGAGGAAAAGCCCTATTACCTGATGCTGTCCAACGCTCTGCTGGCGCGCGACCCTGATCTGGCCGAGCGGATCTGGGCCGAGGTGCAGCGTCAGCGTGAATCGCCGGCTTATCAGGCGCATGTAACGGCTTACCTGGCGCGGCCCTGATGGCGTTAAAAAAGTGCGGCGCACTATTCCCGTGCCGCCTTGGCCTCGCTAGATTGCGCTGTTCCTCACATGCATCCGGTTGGGTGAATTGCGCATGACTTTCGCTGCCTGGCTGACTATCGGCCTGTTCGTTATCACCTACTTGGGCATGGCCGCTGGCGGCGTTCGTGGCCTGCGCATAGACCGTAGCTGGATCGCCTGCTGCGCGGCGGTGCTGTTGCTGGTCAGCGGTGCGCTGAGCATGGAGGATGCGGCTCATCATCTCGACCCTGGCGCGTTGTTGCTGCTGTTGGCGCTGATGCTGATCTCCGCGCAGTTCGATTTTTCCGGGGTGTATGCCTGGCTCAATCGCTACCTGACTGAGCATGCTGAGCGGCCGTCCGTTCTGCTGATGGGCGTGGTGCTGCTAGGCGGCTTGCTCTCGGCGGTGCTGGTCAACGATATCGTCGCCTTCGCCCTGACTCCGCTGTTGTGTCGCAGCCTGCATCTGCGCGGGTTGGAGCCGCGGCCGTTTCTGCTGGCGCTGGCGTTGTCGTGCAACGCCGGCTCGGCCGCAAGCCTGATCGGCAACCCGCAGAACATTCTCATTGGCCAGGCCGGCGGTCTGGATTTCTGGGGTTATGTGGCAGTGGCCGGGCCACCCGCTGTGGTCGCGATGGCCATCGTTTATGCGGTGATCTGGTTGCAGTGGCGCCATCGCTGGGGTGAGGCCAGGCCGCTGACCGCGGACGATACGCCGGTCGAGCATATCTACGGCGCGCACAGCTATCTCAAGCCGCTGTTGGCCAGCCTGGCGCTGCTGGCACTATTCGCCACGGCGCTGCCGCGCGAGCTGTCGGCGTTGTTGATCGCAGTGTTGGTGATGGTGTCACGGCGGGTGGACAGTCGTGACTACGTGAACAAGGTGGACTGGAACCTGCTGCTGTTGTTCGTGGGCTTGTTCCTGGTCAGCGGCGCTGCGTTGCAGTTGCCGCAAATGGCGCAGGGGGCTACCTGGCTGGCCGAGCATGGTCTGTTGCCGCAGGGCGTGGTGTCACTGGCCACCGCATCGCTGGTGGCGGGCAATCTGATTGGCAACGTGCCCTTCGTGGTCTTGCTGCTGGGCTTGATGCCGGAGTTGTCGCACTCGGTGCTGATCGGGCTGGCAGTGATGTCGACCCTGGCCGGCAACCTGTTGCTGATTGGCAGCGTGGTCAACCTGATCGTCGCCGAAGGGGCGAAGCGTCAGGGCGTCAGGCTTGGCTTCGTTGATTATGCGCGCAGCGGCGTGCCGGTGACGTTGCTGAGCATGACGGTGGCCGGCCTCTGGCTGGTGTTGGGCGGCTGGTTGCCCTGGTAACGGCGGTGTAGCGGCGTAGGGCGTACTCAGGAGCCTAAGCGAACAGTCCGCCATTGGTAGTGGCTGGCGGGTTGCGTCGGCGTACTGCTGCGCGAACGGAACGCCGCCCGGTACGGCCTACTTGGTAGCTTAGCGCCAACGGTTGTTGCGCCAGGTGCTGCGCTCTTCGGCATTCTTGAACGTCCAGGCCACCAGGCGGCTCTGCTTCTGCCCCTGGGACATGCCGAGGATACGTACTTCAGACGCACCTGCATTAGCCAGCCAGCCCTGTAGCAACTCCACATGGCTGCCCTTGGATACCAGGCTGCTAAACCACAGCACCTGCTCCGCCACCTGCGCGCTTTCGCTTGCCATGCGCTTGAGAAAGGCGGCTTCGCCACCGGGGCACCACAGCTCGGCCGCCTGGCCACCGAAGTTGAGCACCGGCAGCTTGCGTTTGGGGTCGAGCTTGCCCAGGTTGCGCCATTTGCGCGTGCTGCCGCTGGTGGCCTCGGCGGCGCTGGAGTGGAAGGGGGGATTGCACAGGCTCAGATCGACATACTCCTGCGCCTGCAGCAGGCCGAGGAAGATGTGTTCGGCATTGGCCTGTTGGCGCAGCTCGACGCCGCCGGCCAGTTGTGGGTTGGCAGCGACGATGGCACGTGCCGATGCCAGTGCTTCGCTGGCAATGTCGGAACCCATGAACTGCCAGCCATATTCGCAGCGACCAATCAGTGGATAGATGCAGTTGGCGCCGACGCCGATATCCAGGGCCCGCACCTTCTCGCCGTGGGGAATCTGCCCGTCGTTGTCAGTCGCCAGCAGGTCGGCGAGGTTGTGCAGGTAATCGGCGCGACCGGGAATCGGCGGGCACAGGTAGCCGTCGGGAATGTCCCAGTGGCGGATGCCGTAGTACTGCGCCAGCAGCGCGCGATTGAACACCTTGACCGCTGCCGGGTTGGCGAAGTCGATACTTGCATTGCCATAGGGATTGGTGATGACGAAGTGGCCCAGTTCGGGGCTCGCCTTGATCAGCGCGGGGAAGTCGTAGCGCCCCTGATGGCGGTTGCGCGGGTGCAGCTCACCCTTGGCCGGCGCTGTTTTAACGGCGGCGGGAGCGGGCTTGCGGGGGCGTTTCGGCGGCTGGGGCATGAACGAGCTTCGGCGATTCGGGGGCGGGATTTTCCCATAGTCGGGCTGGGCACGCACTGCATTCGGGACAAGGGAAGCCGGTGCGTGCGGCGCACCCTAGGTCTCTGGTCTTGTAGGAGCCCGCTTGCGGGTGATCAGCGGTAGCGGATGATCGCTGGCAAGCCAGCTCCTACAGCGGAAATATCAGCGGCACCAGCAGCACGCTGACGATCATCACCAACAGGGTGAAGGGCACGCCGATGCGCACGAAGTCGCCGAAACGGTATTGGCCTGGCCCCAGCACCAGGGTGTTCACCGGCGAGGAGATCGGCGTCATGAAGGCGGCCGAGGCGGCCAGGGCCACAGTCATGGCGAAGGGCAGCGGCGAAACGCTCAGCGCTTGTGCGGTGGCGATGGCCACCGGCGCCATCAGCACCGCCGTGGCGGTGTTGGAGATGAACAGGCCGATCACCGCGGTCAGGGCGAACAGGCTGGCGAGTATCAGCCTTGGGCTGGCATCGCCAAGACCGCTGACCAGTCCCTGCACCGCCAGCTCGACACCGCCAGTCTGTTGCAACGCCTGGGCGAAGGGCAGCATGCCGACGATGAGGATCAGCGTTGGCCAGTGAATGGCACGGTAGGCGCTATCCAGGTCGATGCAGCGAAACGCGCCCATCAACAGGCAGGCGATCAGTGCAGCCTGCACGTTGGGCACCAGGCCACTGACCATCAGCAGCACCATCACCGCCAGGCTGAGCAATGCGTAGGGTGCCTTGCGCGCAGCAGGTGCCACCTCGGCCACTTCCGCCGGCAGGCTGAGCACCAGAAAATCGCGGCTCAACCCCTGCAGGCGGTGGATGTCGCGCCAGGCGCCGGCCACCAACAAGGTGTCGGAGGCCTTGAGCTTTTCGTCCACCAGCACGCCTTCCAGTGCCTGGCCCTGGCGGCGCAGGCCGACCACGTTGAGTTTGTGCCGCGAGCGAAAGCCCAGTTCCTGGATGGTCTTGCCTGGCAGTTGCGATTCCGGCGGCAGCGCCACTTCGGCCAGGCCCAGCTCGTGGGCGTGCAGGCTGAAATACGAATGCGGCAGCGGCATGGGTTCCAGGCCCAATGCCTGGTAGCTGCCGAGCAGGCCGATGGTGGGGCTGGCGATGTCCACCAGCAGCACGTCGCCCGGCTCCAGCAGGGTATTACCGCTGGCCATCAGCAACAGGGTGCGCAGGCGCTGGCGGCGTTCGATGGCGATGACATTGATGCCATGTTCGCGGCGCAGTTGCAGTTCGTTGAGTACCTGATTGGCCAGAGGCGAGTCGGCGCGCACCTGCAGGCGCCGCTCGCGTTCGCTCAGGCGATAGCGCTCGGCAAGGTCGGCCAGGGTCAGGCGTGGTGGCTCGGCGTTGCCATCGGCGTCGCTGCGTACCAGCCAGCGGCGGGCGATCAGCATGTAGCCGACACCGAGCACCAGCACCGCCAGGCCGATGGGCGTGAGATCGAAAAAGCCAAAACCCTCCAGCCCGGCGCGGCGCAGTTCGGCATGCACCACCAGGTTCGGCGGCGTGGCCACCAGCGTCAGCATGCCGCTGATCAGCCCGGCGAAGGCCAGGGGCATCATCAGTCGCGCCGGGGCGATGCGCAGGCGTGCCGCCACACCGAGCACCACGGGGATGAAGATCGCCACCACGCCGGTGGAACTCATCACCGAACCGAGGCCTGCCACTGCCAGCATCAGCAGGATCAACAGGCGCGTCTCACTGCTGCCGGCCTTGGCCACCAGCCAGTCGCCGAGGCGGTAGGCGATGCCAGTGCGCACCAGGCCGTCGCCGATGATGAACAGCGCAGCGATGAGAATGACGTTGGCGTCGCTGAAGCCGGCCAGGGTCTGCTGCAGGTCGAGCACACCGGTCAGCGGCAGGGCGACCAGCACCAGCAGGGCGACCACGTCCATGCGTGGCTTGCCGATGATGAAGAGGGTGACGGCGCCGGCCAGCAGGCCGAGCACCCAGAGCAGATCAGGATTCATCATGCTTCCCAGAAAGTATGGGAGCGATTATCTCAGGGATAACCGAGCGTGGTTTTGATCTGCTGCAGGTTGGCGGCGATCCAGCGTTTGTCGATCGGCCCCCAATCGCGAATCTGGTAGTGACCGGCGTTATTGCGTTCGCCCTGGTTCTGCTCGAACTGGCAGTCGATATCCAGCTCGGCCAGTGCGGCGAGGGTGTCCTGTGCGGTGCGCCGTGGCATACCGGTGGCGTCCATCAGCGCCGGCACGCTGACGGCCTGGCCGCTGTCGATCAGCCAGGCTACGTAAAGGCGGCGGTAGAAACTGGTGCGGGTCTTGCTCGTCTGCATGCTGACTCCCTGTACGGTTCCGAGCGCCGCACCGGGTCAGGCGGCGAACATCAGGATGTAGGTGGCGGCGCCGGCCAGGTAGCCGATGAAGGCCAGGCCGGTGATCCTCTTCAGATACCAGATGAAGTTGATCTTCTCCATGCCCATGGCAGCCACACCCGCCGCCGAACCGATGATCAGGCAGCTGCCGCCGGTGCCGGCGCAGTAGGCGAGCATTTCCCAGAAGTTGCCATCGACCACGAAGTTGCGCAGCCATGGCAGTTCGTCAGCGGCCGCCGTGGCCAGGGTTTCGGGGCTGATCAGCGGATACATCTTCATGGCACCGGCGACCATCGGCACGTTGTCCACCACGGCCGAGAGCATGCCGATGGAGATGGCGATGCTGTAGATGTTGCCCAGGCTGTCCTTGAGCAAGGTGGCCACCTGAATCAGGTGACCGGCGCTGGACAGCGCGGAAACCGCGAGCAGGATGCCGAGGAAGAACAGCACGCTGGTGATGTCGATACGGCGCAACACGCCGACCACCGACAGCGGGTCCTTCTCTTCGCTGTTCTTGCTGCGGTGGATGATCTCGGTGGTGATCCACAGCAGGCTGAGGCCGAAGAGGATTCCCATGTACGGTGGCAGGTGAGTGATGGTCTTGAAGATCGGCACGAAGATCAGTGCACCCAGGCCCAGGCCGAACACCAGGTTGCGTTCGAACGGCGTGGTCGGGTCGCGGCGGCTCTCGCTGCTTTCCTTGATGCGCGGTTCGGCCACTTCGCCCTTGAGGCGAAAACTCATGATCAGCAGCGGCACCAGCAGGCAGACCAGGCTGGGCAGGAACAGCTTGACGATGATGCCGGTGGCGGTGACCTGATTGCCGATCCACAGCATGGTGGTGGTGACGTCGCCGATCGGCGACCAGGCACCGCCGGCATTGGCGGCGATGACCACGATGCCGGCATAGAACCAACGCTCGTGCCGGTCGGCGATCAGTTTGCGCAGCAACGAGATCATCACGATGGTGGTGGCCAGGTTGTCCAGTGCCGAGGACAGGAAGAAGGTAATCAGCCCCACCAGCCACAGCAGGTGCACGCGCTTGTGCGTGCGGATACGGTCGGTGATGACCTTGAAGCCCTCGTGGGCATCGATCAGTTCGACGATGGTCATCGCGCCCATCAGGAAGAACAGGATTTCGGAGATTTCACCGAGGTGATGACGCAGCTCCTCGACCACGTGATGGGTGTTGGTGCTGGAGCCGGCGGTCCCGGTGCCGAGCATTGGCAGAATGCTGTCTGCGCCGAGAACCAGCAGGGTCCAGGCGATCACGGCAGTGAGCAGTGCGGAAGCTGCCTTGTCGATTTTTAACGGATGTTCGAGTGCAATACACAGGTAGCCGAGGATGAAGACGAGTGCCATCAACGCATACATGGTCGGAGTTCCGCTCTGATTTTTATTGGTAGTGACGTGCCGGAGGATTGCTGTCAGGCGGGTGAAGATGCCTGAAACAATTGGAAAAAGGGAAGGTTTTTATAGCGAAACGGGCAAAGGCAGGAGCATTTCGCTACCTGATGAGAATAGTCGGGCCGGCGCGCTGGCCGGCCCGAACGAAGCCGAGGTCAGACGGAGGTCAGCGCCTTGGGTGGCAGCAAGTAGGCCAGAGCGATGGCCATCACCGGCATGAGCAGGTTGAAGAAGCAATACGGCAGGTAGCTCAGTGTCGCCACGCCCAGTGTGGCGGCCATGTAGGCGCCGCAGGTGTTCCAGGGCACCAGCACCGAGGTCAGGGTGCCGCCGTCTTCCAGCGCCCGTGACAGGCTGGTCGGCGCCAGGCCGCGTTTCTCGTATTCGGCGCGGTACATACGGCCTGGCAGTACCAGGGCGATGTACTGGTCGGCGGTGATGACGTTGGTGCCGATGGTGGTGGTAATGGTGCTAGCGACCAGGCCGCTGTCGCTGCGTACCAGACGCAGGGCGCTCTGCAACAGGCGCTGCAGCAGGCCGAGGCGCTCCAGTACGCCGCCAAAGCACATGGCGCAGATGATCAACCACACGGTGGTGAGCATGCTGGCCATGCCGCCCTTGGACAGCAGGCCATCGAGTTCGGCGTTGCCACTGGCCGACTCATAGCCGGCGAACAGCGCAGTCCATACCGTTTTCAGCGGCGCCAGTGCGCCGACCGCCGGGTCGCTCAGGCGCGCCATCACCTCTGGCTGGAACACTATGGCGAATACGGCGCCGAGCAGGGCAGCGAGAAACACCGCCGGAAAAGCGGCCCACTGGCGTACCGCGAGCAGCAGCAGGAAGGCCACCGGCAATAGCAGGTGCCAGCCCAGGTTGAACTGCGCTTCCAGCGCCGTCAGCACCTCGACGATACGTCCGGTGTCGTGCTCGGCGCTGGCCTGCTGGCCGAGGGTGAAGAAGATCACCAGCGTGATCAGCAGTGCCGGCACCGTAGTACGCAGCATGTTGCGAATATGCGCGAACAGGTCGGCGCCGGCGGCGGCTGGCGCCAGGTTGGTGGTGTCCGACAGTGGCGATAGCTTGTCGCCGAAATAGGCGCCGGAAATGATCGCCCCGGCGGTGATCGCCGGGTCCAGCCCCAGGCCGGCTGCCACGCCCATCAGGCCGATGCCCAGGGTGCCGGCCACCGTCCACGAGCTGCCGATGGACAGTGCGGTGAGCGCGCAGATCAGGCAACTGGTGAGGTAGAAATACTCGGCGCTGATCAGCTTCAGGCCCAGCCAGATCATGGTCGGCACCGTGCCGGCGAGAATCCAGGTGCCGATCAGCGCACCAACTGCGAGCAGAATCAGGTTGGCCTTCATCGCCATATGGATGCCAGCGAGTATGCCTTCTTCGATCTCGCCCCAGCGCAGGCCATTCTTCAGGCCGACCAGGCCGGCGACGAAGGCGGCGCTCATCAGGGCGATCTGGTTCGGGCCGCTGGAGGAGCTGTCGCCGAACAGATAAACGGAGAGGCTGAGCAGCACGACGAGTACGCCAATCGGTAGTAACGCGTCGAGCAGGGAAGGGGAGCGGGCAGTCATGGGTGTTCCGGGTAATCGATCAAACAAGGGGTAGAGGCCTGGGAGGCGCTCTCCATAAAAAGGTCAGGTGTGTTATCGGGCGTGCTTTGCGAGGGCGGCTCGGTTGAGGCGCGGTACCGATGGTGGGCATCAGCCCACCCTACGAGTTGGGCTGATGCCCTTCCCACAAAAAACAAACCCGCGCCGGTTAGGGCGCGGGCCTGTGGGTGCTGCGCAGTGATCAGAGTGCGGCGATCTTGCCGCGCTGCTCGACCATCTTGCTCAGGGCCTGTTCGGCTTCGGCCAGTTTGGCGCGTTCCTTCTCCAGCACTTCGGCAGGGGCCTTGGCGACGAAGCCTTGGTTGCTCAGCTTGCCGCCGACGCGCTGCACTTCGCCTTCCAGACGACCAATTTCCTTGTCCAGGCGCGCCAGTTCGGCGTCCTTGTCGATCAGCCCGGCCATCGGCACCAGCACTTCCATCTCGCCGACCAGGGTGGTGGCGGACATCGGCGCGTCTTCGGAGGCCTCCAGCACGCGCACCGACTCCAGCTTGGCCAGCTTGCTCAGCAATGGCTCGAAGTCGGCCAGGCGGCGCAAGTCTTCGGCACTGGCGTTGGCGACGATGATGTCGATGCGCTTGGCCATGGAGATCTTCATCTCGCCACGGATCTGGCGCACGCCGAGCATCAGTTGCTTGACCCACTCGATGTCACCTTCGGCGGCGGCGTCGATGCGGCTCTCATTGGCCACCGGCCAGGGTTGCAGCATCAGGGTTTCGCCCTGCACGCCGGCCTGGGCCTTGATGCGCTGCCAGATTTCTTCGGTGATGAAGGGCATGAACGGGTGAGCCAGGCGCAGGATCACTTCCAGCACGCGCACCAGGGTACGGCGGGTGCCGCGCTGGCGCTCGATGGGCGCGTTCTCGTCCCACAGTACCGGCTTGACCAACTCCAGGTACCAGGCGCAGTACTCGTCCCAGATGAACTCGTACAGGGTTTGCGCGGCCAGGTCGAAGCGGAAGGCATCGAGGTGACGGGTGACGTCGGCCTCGGTGCGCTGCAGGGCGGAGATGATCCAGCGATCTACCGGGGACAGCTCGACTGCCTCGCCATTGATGCCGGTGTCCTTGTCATCGGTGTTCTCGATAACGAAGTTGGCGGCGTTCCACAGCTTGTTGCAGAAGTTGCGGTAACCCTCGACGCGGCCCATGTCGAACTTGATGTCGCGGCCGGTGGAGGCCAGCGCCAGGTTGGTGAAGCGCAGGGCGTCGGTACCGTAGGCGGCGATGCCGTCGGGGAATTCGGCGCGGGTCTGTTTGGCGATCTTCTCGGCCAGCTTGGGCTGCATCATGCCGCTGGTGCGTTTGGCCACCAGCGATTCGAGGTCGATGCCGTCGACGATGTCCAGCGGGTCGAGCACGTTGCCCTTGGACTTGGACATCTTCTGGCCCTGGCCATCACGTACCAGGCCGTGCACGTACACGGTCTTGAACGGAATCTGCCCGGTCAGGTGGGTCGACAGCATGATCATCCGGGCGACCCAGAAGAAGATGATGTCGAAGCCGGTGACCAGCACGTCGGTCGGGTGGAAGGTCTTGAGGAAATCGGTCTGCTGCGGCCAGCCGAGTGTGGAGAAGGTCCACAGGCCGGAGCTGAACCAGGTGTCCAGCACGTCTTCGTCCTGGCGCAGGTTGGCGTCGCCGAGGTTGTGCTTGGCACGGACTTCCGCCTCGTCACGTCCGACATAGACGTTGCCGGCGTCGTCGTACCAGGCCGGAATGCGGTGGCCCCACCAGAGCTGACGGCTGATGCACCAGTCCTGAATGTCACGCATCCAGCTGAAGTACATGTTCTCGTACTGCTTGGGCACGAACTGGATCTCGCCACTCTCGACCACGGCGATGGCCTTCTCGGCCAGCGGCTTGGTGGAGACGTACCACTGGTCGGTCAGCCACGGCTCGATCACGGTGCCGGAACGGTCGCCTTTCGGCACTTTCAGCGCGTGATCTTCGATTTTTTCCAGCAGGCCGGCGGCGTCGAAGGCGGCGACGATCTGCTTGCGCGCGACGAAGCGGTCGAGGCCGGCGTATTCGGCTGGCAGGCTACCGTCGATCTCGGCGTTGACGCTGCCGTCGATATTGAACACCTGGGCCTGAGCCAGCACCGCAGCGTTCTTGTCGAAGATGTTGATCAGCGGCAGGTTGTGGCGTTTGCCCACTTCATAGTCGTTGAAGTCATGCGCCGGGGTGATCTTCACGCAGCCGGTGCCGAACTCGGGATCGCAGTAGTCGTCGGCGATGATCGGAATACGGCGGCCCAGCAGCGGCAGTTCGACGAAGCTGCCAATCAGCGCCTTGTAGCGCTCGTCTTCCGGGTGTACGGCCACGGCGCTGTCGCCGAGCATGGTTTCCGGGCGGGTGGTGGCGACGATCAGGTAATCATTGCCTTCAGCGGTCTTCTTGCCGTCGGCCAGCGGGTAGCGCAGGTTCCACAGCGAGCCTTTCTCGTCGTGGTTTTCCACTTCGAGGTCGGAGATGGCGGTGTGGAACTTGGTGTCCCAGTTGACCAGGCGCTTGCCGCGATAGATCAGACCGTCCTCGTGCAGGCGCACGAAGGCTTCTTTCACGGCTTCGGACAGGCCGTCGTCCATGGTGAAGCGCTCGCGCGACCAGTCCACCGAGCTGCCCAGGCGGCGAATCTGCCGGGTGATGGTGCCACCGGACTGCTCCTTCCACTCCCAGACTTTTTCCAGAAATTTCTCGCGGCCCAGGTCGTGGCGGCCAATGCCGTCGGCGGCCAGTTGACGCTCGACCACCATCTGCGTGGCGATGCCCGCGTGGTCGGTGCCTGGCTGCCACAGGGTGTTGCGGCCCTGCATGCGGCGGAAGCGGATCAGCGCATCCATGATCGAGTTGTTGAAGCCGTGGCCCATGTGCAGGCTGCCGGTGACGTTCGGCGGCGGGATCATGATGGTGTAAGGCTCACCCGAGCCCTGCGGGGCGAAGTAGCCCTTGGCTTCCCAGTTCTGGTACAGGGCGGTTTCAATGGCGTGCGGCTGGTAGGTCTTGTCCATGCGCGGCGGGACCCTTTGACGGCTGATCGGAAAAGCCGACAAGTATAACGGGGATGGCCCTTGTGGCGTAAGGGCAGAACTGTAGGGCGGGTGCAACCCGCCATCTGCAGGCTGGCCAGCGAGCAGATGCACAAAAGCCCCGCTCGGGGCGCAGCGATTGATCTTGGGTGTCAAGCATTCGCCCCAAGGTGGGGCTCCTGCAGCTTGGGGCGGCTTCGTCTATTTGCGCGGCGGCAGCAGGCGCGGCAGGCGGGCTTCGAGGCGGCGCTTGAGTTCGGCCTCGATCTGCGGCACAAAATCGTCGATCACGTCCTGCAGGATCAGTTGCGCAGCGGCGCGTAGCTCGCCACTCAGGTGCTGCAGATCGCGGGCGCTTTCGTGCAGGCGCGGCTCGATGCGTTCGCGTAGCGGGCTCGGGGCGGCTGCACTTGCGGCGGGTTGCGCTGGGGCGGCAGGCTTGGGTGACGACGGCGTGTGGAAGGGCGGCGGCGGACCTGGCGGCGCGCTGACGATATCGGACAGCACCGGAATGCTATCCGGATCGAGCGAATCGATCAGCAGCGGTGGCTCGTGGCTGTCGTCACCCAGCAGTTCGCGAATCGACTCCAGGTCGTGCAGCAACTGAGCAGGTTTTTGTGGCGGCTTGGGGGTGTCCATGATTATCGGCGCAGCGAGAAATTGGGCGGGAGTGACTTGTGTTGTGAGCGTGCACGGACACTAAAGTTCGACGCGTTGCGGATCATACCCGCGCTGGCGATAGGTACGGAAATTCTCGCGACAGGCGCTCAGCTGTTCCGGCTGCTGATTGACGATCTCGATGATCCGAGAAAAGCGTTCGACATGCGGCGACAGGCTGCTGCCGAGGTTGATCAGCACGCCTTGCTCGGTGCTCGGCACTTCGTCGATACCCAGCGCCACGGGTGACAGTGGGGCGTCGCGGTGCAGATCATGGGGCACGAATCGTTCGGCCTTGAACTGCCAGAGCATCTCGTCGAGCTCGCCGCATTGCGCTTCGTCGCTACCGCGCACGAACACCGGCAAGCCGGCGCTCCAGGCCTTTAGTGCCAGTTGGCAGGCAGCGCGCAAGCGCCCTGCGGCGTCGCTGGAGGAAAGGACGTAGAACTCTATTCTGGGCATCTGAAGATTTTCGATGTTGAAGGGCGGCTGTAGGAGCGAGCTCTGCTCGCGAATCTTGGCAATACAAAAGCTTCGCGAGCAGAGCTCGCTCCTACGATATCCATCGTAGCCCGGACTGTGTCCGGGCTACAGGCGCATCAGACCTTGGCGCGATCCAGCAGGTACTGGGTCAGCATCGGCACCGGGCGGCCCGTACCGCCTTTGTCCTTGCCGCCGCTGATCCAGGCAGTGCCGGCGATATCCAGGTGCGCCCAATGGAAGTTCTTGGCAAAGCGCGACAGGAAGCAGCCTGCGGTGATAGTGCCGGCCTTCGGCCCGCCGATGTTGGCGATATCGGCGAAGGGGCTGTCCAGCTGCTCTTGGTACTCGTCGTACAGCGGCAGTTGCCAGGCGCGGTCATCGGCGCTTTCGCCAGCCTTGAGGATCTGCTTGATCAGCGCGTCGTTGTTGCCCATCAGGCCGGAAACATTGCTGCCCAGGGCGACGATGCAGGCGCCAGTGAGGGTGGCGATGTCGATCACTGCCTGCGGCTTGAAGCGCTCGGCATAGGTCAGGGTGTCGCACAGCACCAGGCGGCCTTCGGCGTCGGTGTTGAGGATCTCCACGGTCTGCCCGCTCATGGTGGTGACGATGTCGCCGGGGCGCGTGGCGCGGCCGCTGGGCATGTTTTCGGCGCAGGCCAGCAGGCACACCAGGTTGATCGGCAGTTGCAGCTCCAGCACGGCCTTGAGCGTGCCGAACACGCTGGCGGCGCCGCACATGTCGTATTTCATCTCGTCCATGCCGGCCGCCGGCTTGATGCTAATGCCGCCGGTGTCGAAGGTGATGCCCTTGCCGACCAGGGCGAAGGGTTTTTCATCCTTCTTGCCGCCCTGGTAGTGCATGACGATCATCCGTGGCGGCTGCTCGCTGCCCTGGGCCACGGCGAGGAAGGCGCCGGCGCCCAGCTCCTTGAGTTTCTTCTCGTCGAGAATGTCCACCTTGAGGTTCTTGTGCGCCTTGCCCAGGGCCTTGGCTTCTTCAGCCAGGTAGCTGGGGTGGCAGAGGTTCGGCGGCAGGTTGCCCAGGTCCTTGGTGAAGGCAACGCCAGCAGCGATGGCGCGGGCATGCTGCAGGGCGCGCTCGGCATCGGCCAGCTCGGCCTTGTCGACGACCAGGGTGATCTTCTTCAGGGCGCGTGGGTCGGCTTTCTGGCTCTTGAACTGCTCGAACAGGTAGGTGCCGTCCGCCAGAGTCTCTACGATCAGGCGAGTCTTGCCGTAGGTGTCGCGGCTCTTGACCTTGAGTTCGCCCAGGGCAAGGAGGGCATCGCTGCCGCCCAGGCCCTTGAGCACGCCATGTACGCTTGCAACCAACTTGCGCAGTTGGCGGTCGGATAGATCGCCCTTGCCGCAGCCCACCAGCAGCACACGCTCGGCCTTGAGCCCCGGCAGGCTATGCAGCAGCAGGGTCTGGCCTGGTTTACCGGTGATATCGCCACGCTTGAGCACGGCGCTGAGTGCACCGTTGCTGGCCTGGTCGACGGCCGTAGCGGCGTCGCCGAGCTTACGGCCTTCGCCAATGCTGACGACCAGGGTGGCGGTTTTCAGGGTTTCCGCACGGGTACTTTTGACGAGGAATTCCATAGTGAGCTGTCCCCAAGACAAAGAGTCGGGTTTGACGGATAATGGCCGCCATTTTTCGAGGGTCCACCCTGCGGTGGGCCGGCAAGTAGGTGCGGCTAGTGTGAGCGCTCGCGCCTGAGCCTGACAACCCTGGAGCGTCCGGTTTGATCGTCTTCCGTTATCTGTCCCGCGAAGTGCTGGTGACCCTCAGTGCGGTAAGTGCCGTGCTGCTGGTGATCATCATGAGTGGTCGTTTCATCAAATACCTGGCCCAGGCTGCGCAGGGTGTGCTCGATCCTGGCGTGCTGTTTCTGATCATGGGTTACCGGATTCCCGGCTTCCTGCAGCTGATCCTGCCGCTCGGTCTGTTTCTCGGTTTCCTGCTGGCCTACGGCCGGCTGTACCTGGATAGCGAGATGACCGTGCTGTCGGCCACTGGCGTCAGTCAGCAGCGCCTCACCGTCTACAGCATGGCGCCGGCGTTGATCGTCGCACTGCTGGTGGGTTGGTTGAGCCTTGGTCTGGCGCCGCAAGGCGTGGCCAGCGTGGCACGCATTCTCAACGAGCAGGATGCCCTGACCGAGCTCGATACTCTGGTACCGGGGCGCTTCCAGTCGCTTCGCGATGGTTCGCGGGTGACCTATTCGCAGGAGTTGTCGCCTGATCGCAGCGAGCTGCGTGGCGTGTTCATGTCGGAGAAACGCTTTTCCACTGATGGCAGCTCGGAGCGCGGTATTACCGTGCTGGTAGCCGAGAGTGGTCGTCAGGAAATTCAGGAAGATGGCAGCCGCTATCTGATTCTGGAAAACGGCTATCGCTATGACGGCGAGCCGGGCGAGGCTGACTATCGTGCCATTCAGTACGACACCTATGGCGTACTGCTGCCCAAACCTGAAGTGGCCATCGAAGCCAGTGAGCGCGAGGCGGCACCGACCCGTGAGCTGTTCGGCAGCGATGACCCACGTATGCAGGCCGAATTGCAATGGCGCCTGTCACTGCCCTTGCTGGTGTTCATCGTCACCTTGCTGGCCGTGCCGCTGTCTAAGGTCAACCCGCGTCAGGGGCGTTTCCTCAAGCTGTTGCCGGCAATCTTCCTCTATATGGCTTACCTGGGACTGCTGATCGCCGCACGCGGCGCGCTGGACAAGGGGCGCCTACCGCCAGCGCTTGGGCTGTGGTGGGTGCACGGCATCTTCCTCGCCATCGGTCTGCTGTTGTTGTACTGGGAGCGTCTGAGTCTGTGGTGGGCCAGTCGTCGTGCGCCGGTGTCGGAGGTGGCTCATGGCTAAGTTGGATCGCTACATCGGCACCCAGGTGTTCTTCGCCATTCTGGCGGTGCTGGGCATCATCCTTGGTCTGGCCTTGCTGTTCGCCTTCATCGATGAGCTTAGCGACCTGAACAAGGGCGATTACGGCCTTGGTCAGGCGCTCTGGTACGTATTGCTGACCGCTCCGCGTCGTGCTTACGAGATGCTGCCGATGGCCGCGCTGATCGGCTGCCTGATCGGTCTCGGTACGCTGGCCAGTAACAGCGAGCTGACCATCATGCGCGCTGCTGGGGTGTCTATCGGACGCATCGTCTGGGCGGTGATGAAACCCATGCTGGTGCTGATGCTGGCCGGCATCCTGATCGGCGAATACGTCGCGCCGCTGACCGAAAATCAGGCGCAGGCAGATCGCGCGCTGGCTCAGGGTGGTGGTGCGGCGCAGAGCTCCAAGCGCGGCATGTGGCACCGCCAGGGCCAGGAGTACGTCCATATCAACGCCGTGCAGCCTAATGGCATTCTGCTCGGGGTAACGCGTTATCGCTTCGATGACGAGCGTCGCCTGCTTTCAGCCAGCTTCGCCCGTCGCGCCGAATACCGGGATAACCACTGGATGCTGCGCAACGTGCAGACCACCGTGCTACATGAGGACCGTTCCGAGGTGATCAAGCAGCCGGAAGAGCGCTGGGAGATCGAGCTCAATCCGGAGCTGCTCGGTACCGTGGTGATGGAGCCCGAAGCGCTCTCGGTCACCGGGCTGTGGCAGTACATCCATTACCTGGGTGAGCAGGGGCTGAACAATGCCCGCTACTGGCTGGCGTTCTGGACCAAGGTCCTGCAACCGCTGGTAACCGGCGCGCTGGTATTGATGGCGATTTCCTTCATCTTCGGCCCGCTGCGTTCGGTGACCCTGGGGCAGCGCGTGTTCACCGGCGTGCTGGTGGGCTTCATCTTCCGTATCGCCCAGGACCTGCTGGGCCCATCCAGCCTGGTGTTCGGTTTCTCGCCGCTGCTGGCGGTGCTGGTGCCGGCCGGTATCTGCGCGCTGGCGGGTGTGTGGTTGTTACGCCGCGCGGGTTGAGTTGATCGCGGGCATGAAAAAGCCGGTTCATTGAACCGGCTTTTTTGTATCTGCTCGGGGTTACTTCTTGTGGATGTTCTTTGGCAGTTGCACCACGCGACTGTCGGAATAGATGTCGTGCCAGGTGCGGCCCTGCTTGTCCCACAGTAGCCAGAGGAACCCCAGGCCAGCGAACAGCCAGGAGCCGATGGCGACCACGAAACGCAGCAATGCCTGCCACAGGTCGATGGCGCTGCCGTCGGCGTTCTGGATGCGCAGTCCCCAGGCCTGCATGCCCAGGGTCTGGCCATTGTGCGTCCAGAACTTGGCGAAGAAGGCGAACAGCGACAGCAGCACCAGGCTGGCCAGAAGTGGGTCATGATCCAGGGCGCCGGCTTCGGCCATGACCATCAGCGCATCGCCGCCGTGAATCAGGCGCAGAATGCCCTGCTGATAAACCAGGGTGACCACCATGATCAGTGCCACGCAGAGTAGGAAATCGTAGAAGAGGGCCGCCAGGCGACGAATCAGTCCGGCAGTGGGGAAGTCTCCCTGCGGGCGTAGCTGGTGTTTCGGCATGATGGGCTCACTGTGACGAAAGTGCGCGCCATTCTAACCGCGACTTTACCGCGGGTATAAGAATGCGCAGGTGTCATCTGTAACCTGGCGCTGCGAGGGGCGGGATATAGGAATGACAGGCAAAAAAAACCCCTGATAGAAATCAGGGGTTCTTCAAAGCAGCGGCGATTAGCCCAGGACTTGAACCTGGTCAGCCTGCATGCCTTTTTGACCTTGCACAGCTACGAAGCTGACTTTCTGGCCTTCTTTCAGGCTCTTGAAGCCGTTACCTTCGATCGCGCGGAAGTGCACG
>Ga0208645_1000264_pt1 | contig 64656 bp, 60 predicted proteins | sample VirMetDEL_Sep_01_FD_184519 | JGI IMG/M metagenome (GOLD analysis project Ga0208645, IMG submission 184519) | Aqueous microbial communities from the Delaware River and Bay under freshwater to marine salinity gradient to study organic matter... | ecosystem: Environmental > Aquatic > Marine >... | reverse complement strand
TACATAGAAGAACACCCAGAAGAGGCTATTGAATTAGGTTTTTCACAAAAAAGGAATGATGTATAACTCCATCATTAATGTCTAATAATAACATTAATGATGCATCTAAACACCAAAGAGAGATGATTATTGAAGAAGTATTTCAGAGAAGCTATGACAACCCGTTGAAAAAAGATGGCACACCAAAGCCAAATAAGAAACTTGGAGACTTTGAGATGGTTAAAACTCTTTACCAAGGTATGTACGAATCAAAGAAAATAGGTATTAAAGATGGCAAGAAGTACCTAATAGAAGAGATTGAAGTATGTGGTTGGAATGGAGGCAGTAGGTTTGAAGTGTACTGTATTGATTAAACACCAAAGAGAGATGAAAACACCAATGCAAGAGCATATTGAATGGCTTAAAAAAGAAAAAGATGAGCACGGCTATGAGAAGCACCCATACTTTGAATGTGCTATTGAACACGCTGAATCAATGCTTGAGAAAGAGAAAGCTCTTCTAATCAAAACACACGGCAATAAAAAAGTGTACGATAGTCAAATAGACCCTACAATAGTAACGGGTGAAGAATGGTACGACAAAACCTTTAACACCAAAGAGAGATGAGTAAGATTTCATTATTAGAGTTCTATACTAAATACTTTAAGGTAAATGGCAAAGAACCTACTATAGCAGACAAGGATAAATGGTTGCTTGAAAATTTAGAGAGGGGTAATATACAAAGAGTATGGACTCGTAAATATGGGTGGCAGTACAAACAAATAAACCAAACCAAAGAGAGATGAAAACACCAATGCAAGAAGCGATTGAAAAGGTACAATCGTTAAGACAAATTGATGCAGTTATCAATCCAATAGGAGTCATTGAATCTATTTTGAGTAGTATGCTTGAGAAAGAGAAAGAGGTGATGTGTCAGTTCCAATCAGATGGGCAATGGAGAGATTTTTATGTTAAGTATGAAGATAACGAAGATTGCTTTGATAAAACCTTTAACACCAAAGAGAGATGAACGCACTTAACGAATATCCTGCGGCACTTGCTGCATACTCAACAAGGAAATTAAGTAGCACCCATGTAGGGGAGACTTGCAAAAGAGAAATGAGTGGCTATATTTCTACTTGGTACGACCAAAGTGGTAATGGTAACGATGTTCATTGTTCTTTTGAGACAGAAACAAATTCAGCACTTTGGGACTTGCGCTATGAAATGGCTCAAGAATTTCTCGACATTGCCCTTGAGATGGGGTTAGAAACGGAAATTAAGTTTCCCACTTGTGTAGTTCAGACAGGCTTCGAGACTGCTGTAATTAACACAAACACCAAAGAGAGATGAAAATAGAACTAGCCCGTCAATCAAATAGCCATAGCGAATACAATAAGTATATCGCCACAACCCGAAAGGGTAGACAGATTCCAATCTACGCAAAGAACTCTACCAATGCTAGGTACAAAGCAATGTTCGGATTGGTAATCAATTTAGTAAGTCCAACAATCGCCGCATTCTTAGTAGTTATTTACTTTGCAGTAGTTGCACACTTTTTCAAAGACAATGGGATTATCTTTGCCAGTTCCATTGTGATCCCGGCTTTGATTGTAAGAGTATTGTCAAAATTTTCTTGAAGTTTTAAAACTAAAGAAAAATGACTGATGAAGAAAAAGGCACAGCTGCATTCGTTATGAGTGTACTAATGATTATCTCTTTTATCTTTGGCTTGTTGCTCGGTTATACTTCAGCATAAGCACTCATAGCTCAATTGGATAGAGCATCAGCCTTCTAAGCTGAGGGTTCAAGGTTCGAGTCCTTGTGGGTGTACCAGGCCGGGTGATGAAATGGTAGACATGAGGGACTTAAAATCCCTTGAGCATTGTGCTCGTGCGGGTTCAAGTCCCGCTCCGGCTACAACTAAATCTTAATATGGAAACATTATCACGTGAAGACGTTCAGAAGCAAGCATTAGATTTATTAAATCAGAATAAAAGATGCGGCTTAGGTATATCAATGGGTGTTGGTAAGACACGTATTGCTATACAACATATACTAAAAAACTACAATCCCTTACAAAGCTTACTAGTGGTTGTACCTAAGTTATCTATCAAGGAATCCTGGATAGATGAGCTTAACAAATTAGAGGTTCATGATAGGTTGATCGAACACATTGAGTTTACTACATACCTATCCCTTAATAAGAAGAATCCTCATGACTATGACACAGTGTATCTTGACGAGTGTCATAGCTTATTAGAATCACACAATACTTTTCTATCTGTATTCAACGGACCTATTGTTGGTCTAACTGGTACACCTCCTCGCAGAAGAAGTTCTCCAAAGTATCGTATGGTAAACAAATATTGTCCCATCAAGTTTGAGTTCTCGGTAGATGAAGCTACAGATAGTAAAATCTTAAATGATTATCTAATCGTAGTGCACAATCTTCGTCTGTCAAAACTCAAGACATTCAAGAAGAAGAATAAACAAGGTGGTTTCTGGTTTACGTCAGAACAAAAAGACTATGAGTATTGCACAGAGCGTGTTATTACAGCTAACACACCTAAGCAAACTCAGTTTGCATCTATCATGCGGATGAGAAGCATCATGTCATATCCTACTAAAGAAGAATATGTGAAGTCATTCTTAAAGAGTGTAGATCATAAGTGTATTGTTTTTGCTAATACACAGGATCAAGCTGATAGAATGTGTAGTCATAGTTATCATTCTGGTAATGCTAACTCTGATCATAACTTGGAACTCTTTAGTGATGGTAGAATAGATAAACTCTCTTGTGTTCTACAGTTATCTGAGGGTGTAAGTATACCTAATCTAAAAGAAGGCATTATAATGCATGCTTATGGTAATGAGAGAAAAACATCTCAAAGGATTGGTAGACTGCTCAGATTAAATCCAGATGATAGGGCAACCTGTCATATCTTATGTTATAAAGACACAATTGATGAGCACTGGGTCAATACAGCTCTCAAGAATTTTGATAGTAACAAAATCAAATACGTAAATATCTAAGCTATGATCTTAAAAGATTATGGAATATGGCTCGCTAGTCTCAGTCACAGAGAACTTAGAGCTGAAAGAGATAATTTGCAATCTATAGTATCTGTCAATAATGAAATATCTAAGGATACTAAGAATATTTCAAAAGCAAAGCTTAAAGTCCTAACGGATTTTATTAGTTCTAAAGTTTAAACCTTAATTAAAACAAGATGGATAACATCCTACTAAAGAACATAGTCAACAGGCATTTTAAAGTGGATCTTGATAGTAATAGCAACGATCCTGTAATCTTTGCTGCTCGTAGTGTATACTCTGGTATTGCTAAATCTTATTCTCTAAGAGTAACAGAGATAGGCAGATCTATTAATAAAAGTCACTCTTGCATTGCGCGGTATCTTAAAAATGCAGACTACCGTTTGAACAATGATCTAGAGTTCACTAAGAAATACAATGATTGTCTTAAGGAATATGAGAATGATATTCCTGAAGACTCTTCAGAGAGATCACTAAACTCTGAGTTGGCTGAGCAAAATAATAACTTGCAGAATGCCAACAGAGAACTTAAAACTAAAGTTGCCTATCTAAATACAGTTGTAACTGATCTTGAGAGACATATAAATTCTATGAAACTCAAAGGACTTTATGGAGATATTGACAGGTTCCGTGATATCATTGACTTACTTAAAGAAAGAGTCAGTGAAGGTCAAGAGAAAGATGCCTACAATAGAATTTTAAGAACTCTAAATAGCAGGGGTCTTAAGTTTTATAACACTCATACTGATACTTTTAAATCATGGTAGAGCAAGACAACCGCACACCACTAGAAATAGTGGAAGAAAAATATCCTGTGACACTGGAAGCCTTCAGAGATATACAAGCTGAACAGCTCGAACTCTTTGCTAAAAAGATGTTGGACTACGGGCCCCGTAATATCACTCTTGGTAGAGACATGTCACAAGAGGATAACAAAACCATGAGCCTGCAGAATATATGGCTTCGTATGAGTGATAAGATGGAGAGGATGCTAAACCTGCTGTGGAAGCATGTAAAACCTCAGAACGAGCCCATAACAGATAGCTGGCTCGACATCTCTAATTACTCTATCATCTCACTAATTATTAATCGCAATAAATGGGGAGAGTAATGGGAATGATGAAAAGAGTTTATATGGAAAGTCTACAGCAGGAACAAGATGATCCTGCTGTAGAACAGTTCTTTCCTGTACAAGAAACATGTCCAAGTTGTTTGAATAAACAACTTCTCCGTACTAAAGATGAAGCATACTGTGAGAGATGCGGGCATTCTTTTATTTATGTAAAAGATGAGATCCGCTATAAGTAGGTTATCAATCAAACTTTCTTATATTAATATATAAGATCCTTACAACTAAATGGAATCAGTGAAAACATTTTTAGTAGAAGCTCAGCCTATTCTTTTTACAATAGGCTTAAGCTTATTTATTGCTACGGCGAGTCTGGTCATTACTATATTTGCTATACGCAGTATAACCAAAGAGTGTATGAATGAAAAGTGATTTCTTTGCTAATGCCATAATCAAGCAAGGTGAAGTTCACTTCCCTATAAAAGCCCAGGAAACAAGATATAAGAACTTCCTTAGTGAGTTCCCTGATGATACTCGAGTAGAAATATTTGTAAGTTTAAATACAGGTAAGGGTAGTAATGCTCAGCTTGCCAAGATTCATGCCATGTGCAGGGAAATAGCAAATGAGATAGGCTATACCTTTGAAGAAACTAAACTACAAGTAAAAAGAAAAGCCGGGCTATGTATTACTAAAAATGGTACAGAGTACTGCAAATCCTTTAGCAAGTGTGATAGCTCAGAGCTTAGCCTTGTTATACAGGCTTGTATTGAGATTGGAGATTTTAATGGAATGCAATTAAGATAGTGCGCTCCGCATAGCTTGGTCAATCTCAGCCATCTTTTTAAATGCTGCATCTTTATCTCCTTCCAGGATTAGCTTGAGTGATTCTTTAAGTTCTTCTTTAGAAACTTTCATCTCAACTTCCTTATGAAGCTTTTGATCAATAGCATTATACTTGAACATCTGATGCAAAGCAAAGATTGTATACATATGAGTCTCTAGAGGAGAGAGTTCTGGTTCTTTACCACCAATGATCTCCTCAAATTTTCTAAAAGTATCAGGAATTGTCTTAGGGTCCTCAACAAGCTCAGTAATAAAATACATGAGCAGATTTTCTAATCCCATGATAAAGCTAGTATTGACTTTTAGATTCTCAATATTTTTTGAGAAGTCATATGTAATTGTCTTATTATCTTCCGCCATGACTAAGTATTTACTCAAAGATACCACTTTATGATTAACATTCAAGATAAGAAAGATCACTACGTGTCTTTATTTGAAGACACTGATTGGACTTTCATACATGAATACTTGCAGTCTTCTAAGTTTGATGATATTATTGTCAAGCTTGTAGAGCAAGTAGAGCAGGGTAACCGTTTTACCCCTAAGTACAAGGATATGTTTAACTCATTCCTTGCATGTCCATATAAAGATGTAAACGTTATCTTTGTTGGACAGGATCCATACCCTCAGTTAGATGTAGCTGATGGTATTTCTTTCAGTTGTTCTAAGACTAACAAAGAACAACCCTCACTGAGATACATATTCAATGAGCTGCAAAGACAGTATCCTAATGCTACACGAGATTGTGATTTAAGCAGATGGTCTAAGCAAGGGGTGTTAATGTTAAATACAGCTCTTACTGTCCAAGTAGGAAAGATTGGATCACACTATAGTATTTGGCGTGACTTCAGTCATTATCTCTGCAAAGAGTTAAACAAACGGAGTGATTTAATTACAGTTCTTCTTGGTAAGAAAGCTGAAGAGTTTGAAATTATCTTAAAAGATACACAGATTTTAAAAGTTCCACATCCTGCAGCAGCTGCATATAAAGGTGGTGTATGGGACTCTAAGAATTTGTTTATAAGAATAAATGAAATGTTAGAAGCACAGAATAAATCTACTATCCAATGGTAAAACATGAAGAAGCTATTGACATTGTTGATAAGTTCACAAAAGATCTACATGATTTTGTTGACGACATTAATAAGAAGTATGGATACTCTATAACTTTAGCTCTAAAGAATAAAGATATAGGACCAAAGGTTCTTAGTCTTCCAGATCTTCATAGAATTATTATTGAGGTAGCTGTAGAGCAACATCCTTATGTATTAAAGGACATGAGCTTCAAGACTAGAAAAGAGCCAGCTATAACATATCAGCATTACTTTACTCACATTGCATTTTATAAGCTGAGGTATAGTAAAACTGATATTGGTTTATATCTTAATAAGAAGACGCATCATACCATTCTTCATTCAATCCGAAGATGTGAACAGTATCTACAGGTTGATAAGAAGTTTATTGGTATCTATAACTTAATTCTAAGAAAAATAGAAAACTATGTGGGAACTATTCCGGAAGATGGATCGCTTAAATCTGAGTCCAAATCAATGTCTTCTACTCTTTAGCATACATAATAAGGTAACTCCTTCTGTATATACTGAGTTTGATTTAGATGCTTTAAGAAAACAAGGATATCTAAAAGATAATAAAATCACAGCAGAGGGCTCAAAGGTTATCAATGAGTTAGATAATTACTTTTCCATAAAGAAAAAGAAAACTACAAATGAGCTCATTGGTGTTGATGGGGTTACAGCTATCAAGCAGTATCGTGAAATATTTCCTGCAGGTAAGCTACCTAGTGGGGTACCTGCCCGTAACAATGTAAAGATCTTAACTGAAAACTTTAGATGGTTTTTTAGTGAACATGATTATACATGGACAGAGATTTTACAAGCTACTCGGATGTATGTCAATGAATACAGAGATAAAGAATATCTGTATATGCAGAATAGTCAGTACTTTATATCCAAGCAAGATAAGCATAAGGTTAAGACCTCTAAGCTAGCTGACTACTGTGATATGATTCGGGATGGTGTAACCACAGAAGAAGAACACTTTAAAGAGAAGGTAGTATGAGTAACATTGAACAGGCTTGGAATGGGCAACATACCGCATTCCAGGATGCTCTTAAGTATATGCTTAATAGGCAAACCGGTAAAGAGAAATCAATCTATACCCCATGGCCTAAGTTCAATGATGCTACTACTGATGGTTTAGAGTGGAATACACTTACTGTTATTGGCGGAAGACCAGGTGCAGGTAAAACCTTAATGAAAGATCAGATGGTTCGTGAGTCTTTCATTCTTAATCCTGAAGATAACTTTAGAGTATTAGAGTTTCAGTTTGAGATGGTTGGTAGAACCTCTGCTATCAGAGAGTTTAGTTCTATCACTGGTAAAACTTATAAAGAGTTATGTTCTGCTGGTAGTACACTAAGCAGTGATATACTTAATAAGTGTCATCAGTATGCTAAAGATAGAGTTAAGTACCCTGTAGATGTCATATCGAAGCCTATGTCTGTTAACCAGATGCGGGATCAGATTGATATGTATATGAACTATCATAAGGGTAAAAAGACAATCATTACTTTAGATCATACTATACTTGTTAAGAGAGCGCCATACCAACATAGTACATTAGATATGCTCTTTGAGCTGGGTGAGTTCTTTACTCAGTGTAAAAGAGATTATCCTTGTTTGTTTATTGCTATGTCACAGCTTAATAGGAATATAGACAATCCGGATAGAGCTGTAGATGGCAAGTATGGAAACTATATTCTTGAGTCTGACATCTTTGGTTCAGATGCTATGTTACAACATGCTGATACTCTGATTGGTATCAATAGGCCAGCTAAACAGAAGATTAGATTCTATGGCCCTGATAGATATATTATAGAAGATGACAGAACATTAGTTCTGCACTTCTTAAAAGCACGTAATGGAGATACTCGCATGAGTTTCTTCAAAGCTGCTTTTGAAAAAATGGAAATACATGAAATGGAAACACCTTTAACACAAGAAAGAAGATGAGCCCAGTAGAAAGAAAACAAAAAGTAGCAGCTCTGCGAGAAGAGCATGAAGATTACTTCCAGACTATTGGTAATATCAATGCACTATTCATTCCCAAGATGGCTTATAGACCAGTGGGTATGGATGACTTACACATTAGTTTCTTTCCCAGTGAATTACAGAAAGAAAGTGATATCTATACTGAATTTGTGAGTATAGATTATGATTCCGAGGATCCAAAAAGAACATTATATTTGCTTAAGCACAACCCTAATTGGAGCAAATATAAGATTGTCACATCCAGTTCCGGATTTGAAAGACATCTTGTTCCGGTTAAGGATCTGATAGCAATTAATGATGTTGTTACCAGGAATAAAGAGACCAATGCTTTTAATACACAGACAGCTTTGGATCTCCCAAGTCCTGATGAAAGATCTATTGTAGATGTATTGATTGGTATTGAGAAAGCACTGTTGAGTATAAATGAAAAACTAAACAAGTAATGGCGCAAAGCACATTAATTATAGCCGAATCAGGCTCTGGTAAATCAACTTCTATTAGGAATCTTGATCCTAAAGAGACTTTTATTATCAACATTGCTAACAAACCGTTACCTTTTAAAGGATGGAAGAGTAAGTATACTCAGATATCTAAAGACAATCCTAAGGGTAATATGACTTCAGCTTCTAGTTCCGCAGGAATTATTAAAGCAATGAATCATGTTAATGATAATATGCCACATATCAAGAACTTAGTTATTGATGACTGGCAGTATATGAGTTCATTTGAATACTTTGATAGGGCAAATGAAAAAGGCTATGATAAATTCACTCAGATAGCTTCTAACCTGGCTCAGGTTGCTAAAATGCCAAAAGATCTGAGAGATGATTTGTATGTGTTTTTCTTAACCCATTCAGAAGATTCAACTGATGTCAATGGCCATCGTAAGGTAAAGGCAAAGACAATCGGTAAGATGATTGATAATGCTCTGACTTTAGAAGGTCTGTTTTCTATAGTCTTGTTTGGTAAAGTTATCAAGCAAGAGGACGGTACTCTAGAATATGTCTTTGAGACAGTAAACAACGGAGAGAATACCTGTAAATCACCAATGGGAATGTTTGAAGAAAACAAGATCCCAAATGATCTTCAGTATGTAAGAGATTGCATAACGAAGTTTGATGAATAATTCAATTAATTAATTATGTTTAATACAAAAGACATGTCTGCTGGGTCAGGCAAAGTAAAACCTGTAATCTCTACAGGTAACCAGGTTATCAAAATCAACTCTATAACCTTTGATCAAACTCCTTATGATAAGGATGCCTACAACATCACATTGCATGTTGAGAGCGAGCCTGTAAAGGGTGAGTTCCAAGGATTTCTTAAGGATGTGAATGACCCTAATGGCCCACGTTATGAAGGTCAAGTTGGTAGGGTAAGATTCTCTCCTTATCCCTATAAAGATGCAACGCTACCATCAGGTAGAGAAGTTAAGCGAGATACTGAGGTTCTTAGGGCTATGGTATATCTAGGTGAAGTTCTTGGAAAGAGAGAAGAGCTAGATATGGTTGAAGCTAATACCATTGAAGAGTTCATGAATTCTTGCAACTCTTTGTTTAGCAACAGTGAGTTTATCAATGCATGCATTGGTGCTCGTGAATGGGAAAACAAAGAAGGTTACATCAACAATGATTTCTTCTTACCTAGAATGTCTAAAGATGGTATTCCATTGGAGGCTCTCAATGTAGAGAACTCTAGACTTCTCAAGTTTGATAAAGCTAGCCATGTTAGAGAAGCTCAAAAGAAGCAGTCTCCTGCTGCAAATAACTTTGAGCCAGCTACATCTAACACTGGTGATGACTTTGATCTCTAATATAATGGGGGCTTCGGCCCCCTTTTTATTATGCTCAATACAAAGAATCTTATTATAACCATAGAGAATGTTCCGAGCTATTGGGTATTCCAGTATTATCTAAACCTAGATGAGGAATTAACTGGTCAGGATGTAAAGATTAAATCAATCTTCAATCCGTCAGAAAGAACACCAAGTATGTGTTTGTATGTAGACAATGCTCTTAATCCAGATGGATCAAAGAGTAATCAGTATGTCTACAAAGATTTCTCTACAGGTAAGTTCGGCAACAAGATAAACTTAGTAATGCATCTATTGAATATCAGCTTCCCAAATGCAGTTGATAAGATTATAGATGATTACAATAAAAGTGATGCAAAAGGATCCAGTAATAAACCATTTAAAGTTCAGAATAGATGGAAGGTTGATTTTGTAAAGGAGAGATCCTGGAATCAACAAGACGCTAAGTTCTGGCTACAGTTTAATATTGGTGCTACATTACTTGATAAGTATAATGTTAGAGCTCTCGAGTATTATAATCTAGTACTTGAGAATGATAGTAGTGTTGAGACTCAAAAGATCACTAATAACAACATTTACGGTTACTTCACTAAAGATGGTGATGTATTCAAGATCTACAGACCCTTTAGTAGAAAGCATAAGTTCTTTAAAGTAAAGTCTTATCTGCAGGGTTTAGATCAGCTTGAGTATAAGAATCCTTACCTAGTGATATGTTCATCTTTAAAAGATGCGATGTGCCTAAAGAGTATGGGTTACAATGTAGATGTTATTAGTCCAGATAGTGAAAACACTGTAATCAAACCTTATATTATTGAGAATTTAAAACTGAAGTATCAAAAGGTTATCAGTCTATTTGATAATGATACAGCAGGTGCTACAGCAATAGAAAAGTATCACCAGCTTTATGGAATCAATGGCTTTGCTTTACCCTTATCTAAGGATATTTCAGATGCTATGAAAGAACACGGTTTTAATAAAGTTCACAGTGAACTAAAGCCCTTGTTAAAGAAAGCAATATATGGAAAATAAGAAATGGTTCATTCCCTTTAACGTACCAAGTAGTAAGAACGGCAGAAGATGGACGGGTAAGTATTTTATTTCTAGTAAGACAGTAATGAATTACAGAAAGAACACAAAACCTTTCTTTGAACAACACGCTTCTGCATTCCGAGAAGAGTATGATAAATATGAGAAACCAGTTAAGATAGGCTTCACCTTTATAAGAGGTAGTAGGCATAAGTTTGATTATATCAACCCCGCACAAACCGTACAAGATGATATGGTAAAGCACGGATGGATAGAAGATGACAATGCAGACTGTATTATACCAGTATTTGAAAGGTATACTTATAATAAAGAAGAGCCTGGAGTGTACATAGAAATTCTAGAGAATGACAATAGTCGAGTTTGATCACCTTATCAAGATGCTAAAATCATCAGATAATGATGATTGTAATATTGCAAAGGAGAATATCAAAAATCTTAAGTTAGATTTTATACCCTGCCTTTTAATTGCTAAAGGTTTAGCTCTAGAATCTAGATCTGATTTTCTTAAGTATCTAGATGCAGAGATGCAAATTGATTTGCGTTATATAGATATGCGTTTTCATGAGATCTATAAAATGATTAAAGAAAACGGCAGTAAAGAAGAGAATAAAATCTTATTTAAGTATTTATTAGAGCAGGCAATGCAAAAATATTATGCAGATATCTATACTTTCTGTAATAAAATTGATGTTAGCATACAATGGTAAACATAGCAGAACAGCTTGCAAGGACAAGCAAAAGTTTAATCTTTACTGAGCCCTTTTACGGGCTCTTTTTAGTTGGTCTTCAAAAAACTTTTAGTGATAAAATACCTACAGCAGGTGTATCTAAAAGTGGTATTGGTGTCAAGCTAACTATCAATAGTGAATTCTTTAGCAATCTATCTGAAAATCATCGGAAAGGTTTGCTAAAGCATGAGTTATTGCATATATCTTTTGGTCATCTGATTACACGTGATAAGTATCCAGATAAGAAGCTATTCAATATTGCTGCAGATCTAGAAATCAATCAATATATTGATGCTAGTGATCTGCCTGAAGGCGGTATAACAATGAATAGTTTTCCAGAGCTTAAGCTTGATACTAGAGCCGGTACAGATTACTATTATGAACAGCTTCAGCAAGCTCAGAAAGATGGTAAGTCTCCAAGTTTAGATAATCTTCTAGATCAGATGGACGGTAATAGTCAATATGATCATTCTACATGGGATGATTTTGATGAGCTACCTGAAGCTGATAAGAAGCTTATAGAAAAACAGGTTGAACATCAGCTTAAAGAAATAGCTGAGCAAACTGAAAAGCGTCAAGGTAATATACCTGGAGAGCTTTCTGGTTTAATTGAAAGACTCCGCCATGTTGAACCACCTAAGTTTGACTGGCGAGGATATCTCAAGAGATTTGTTGGTAATTCTACAGTAAGCTACACAAAGAAGCTTAGAAGGAAATACAATAAGCGTTACACAGAGAATCCAGGTCTTAAGATTAAGTTCAAGAATCACATACTTGTTGGTGTAGACACATCAGGATCTGTTAATAATGATGAGCTTAAAGAATTTATGAGCGAGCTCACTCATATGCATAAGACAGGTCATAAGATCACAGTTGCACAATGTGATACTAAGATTAACTCTATAGAAGAATTCAATCCTAAAAAGGATTGGGAGATAAAAGGTAGGGGTGGTACTTTCTTCCAACCCGTAATAGATCACTTTAATGATCATGGCAGATACACTGCGCTTATATATCTAACAGATGGTGAAGCATCAGCACCAGAGAACTGTCCTAAGAATACCTTATGGGTTCTTAGTAGTATCTCTGATATGAATGATGATCTACCAGGAAGAGTAATTAAACTAAATTAAAAAAGAATGGCACAAGTTAATTTGAACATTGATGAGGTAAAGGATTTTGTAAACCATGTCATTAACAATAACCGCTATCTACAAGAGCAGGGCAAGCTCCCCGTATCTATAGAAATTGTAGGTGAATCCGGTATCGGTAAAACTTCAACTGTTGTAGAGCTTGCAAAGGAGAACAACCTCAACTTTGTAAAGCTGAATCTTGCACAGATCGAAGAACTAGGTGACCTCGTTGGTTTTCCTGTACGTCAGTTTCAGATGTACAAGGAGGTCAAGGTAGCACCTAAGACTAAGGACATCAACTTTACTTCTGCTGATGCTGAAGCAATGGTTGCTTCTAAGATGGCTACTACCAAGAAGGTAGGTCAGTGGGTTGATGAGCTTGCTGTTGCTGAGTATCTAAAGAACGGATACAAGATGACAGGTAAGAACAGGATGTCTTACTGTGCGCCAGAATGGATTGCAGATAAGAAGGATGGCGGCATCCTACTTCTTGATGACTGGAATCGTGCAGATGTAAGATTCATCCAGGCTGTTATGGAATTGATTGACCGGCAGACATACATCTCATGGTCATTGCCAAAGGACTGGCATATCATTCTAACCAGTAATCCAGACAATGGAGACTACATGGTTAACAGCATTGACAGTGCACAGAAGACGCGTTACATCACGGCTAATCTAAAGTTTGATGTCAACGTATGGGCTCGTTGGGCAGAAGAAGCTGGTATTGATACTCGTTGTATCAACTTCTTGCTCTTACACCCAGAGCTTGTAACACAAGAAACAAATGCAAGATCTATCACTACATTCTTCAATGCTATCTCTAGCTTTGATTCATTTGAAGATAACCTCACTATGATTCAAATGATTGGTGAGGGCTCTGTTGGTGACACATTTGCTTCTATGTTCACAACCTTTATTAATAACAAGCTTGACAAGCTTGTCACTCCCACAGATTTGATGACTCATGATAATGAATCATATATCCTTGGTGAGCTGAGAGGTTGTATTGGTAAGGATGATAGCTATCGTGCAGACATTGCATCTACATTAGCAACACGCCTGGCCAACTTTGCTGTTGTCTACTCTAAAGACAACACTATTACACCGAAGATTACAAATCGTTTGATTTCACTGTGTACAAAAGATTACTTCACAAATGACTTGAAGTATCTGATTGTACGCACAATCTTCAATGGTAACAAGCAGAAGTTTAGCAAGATGATGATGAATCCAGACATCATCAAAATGACCATGAAGTAAAATGGCAAGTAAATCTGTTTATCAGGACTTTGATCCTGCAGGATTGAAACACTTTGGATTGTCAACTGCCCCTGTATATGGGGTAGTTGATAACCAAAGAACTCAAGTACATAATGTAATTGTATCCAATGATGAGGATGCTTATAATAAAATAAGAAAAACTCTTAGTAAGCCTAATACCACGGTATCTAGTATTAAGAGTCTACCTAAGAAGCAAAAAGCTTTCATGCTTCCTTTGTCTCCAGTATCATTGAGTCGTGCTAAAGCAGCATGTAAGGCTGCTAATATGACTCTTGTTAGTGATTATAAAGCGGCAGATGTTATCATCACTCATGACAAGTTTCATGATAAACATAGCCATGGTAACAAGATACCTAATACACTTCTGATGTCTAGGCTCTGGAATTATGAGACTATAACAAGCTCAAAAGATCAAGTGCCTGTAGTTGAATCATTCTATAGAGATACAGGTCGATCTGTAATATGTGACCTGACTGACATACAAGCATGGAGAGTAAACCAAGGAACTTCTATATATGAGGGTTGGCTGTTTACCGGTATGGCTGTAAATATAGCTTTTCGTATTGCTGCAATGAATGTAAGTTGTATCAAGGCTGATGACTTAATTCGTGAGGCTATATTAACTCAACCAATTACTGAGGAGCTTATCCAGGATCTAGCAAATCAGATTAAGAGCGGTGATCCGGATACTGTTAACCTTGCTGGTATGATCTTACCTACCGTTGACTATACTTCAAATCTCCATCTACTGTGGAAGTTTGCTCAAGATGTTGGAGATAAGACATATTTATATAATAGAAGTAAGGATGTTAAAGCTTGGATACAGGCTTCAAAATTCAATACATTCTATTATTACACAGCTCAGCAAATGATTCTATATCTTGAAAAAGAAGGTAAGTTAGACAGTACATCCTTCAGATATCTAGAGCCTATAGTAAGAAAAGATATAAAGATCTATAACCGGGATCTTTATGTATTCAAAGTAGAAGTTAAACCACGATATAAAGAGTATCTCAAATGAATAAAGATATATATGCACTAAGGATTGAATTTCAATATGGTCCTCAGTCAACAATTGAAGATTTCTCTATTGAGAGAATAGGTAGAGTTCTTGACATATCTCAAGACTTTGATGATTTCTTTGATAGTTTAGTTATTGCAAAGCCAACAATTGCTGAGCTTAAGGATAAAAAGATATACCGATATCCTAAAATAAATCTACCTAGAAATAAAGTAGATATTTTAAAGGCAGCTACAAATCTTGAGGTTACTAGAGATGCTGATAAGGCTGACTTTCATATTATATCAACCAAGATTCTTCGGAGTTATATTGACAATCATTGGATACCTACGCAAACATCAGTTAAATCTTTTCTAGAGCATTTAAAATCCAAGTCTTTATCAGATAAAGATTTATCGGTTATGACTGTTGATATATATAATAAGATAATTAGTGCTCTTAGTGCTTTAGATCCAAGTAGCATCTTGAGAATTAAAATGCCTATAGGTTGGCATTTTAAACGTAATCACCCAGATGCAGCAGACTTTTGTGATTGGATTGATGCAGTTACAAGTGGTAATTTTATAAACTACGTCAAAGAAAAAAATGAAAATAAATTTGATTCTATAATCACCAGTAAGACTAATATCCAAGACACACATCTTATTAGGCTGTCCAATGAAAAGTTAACTATCATTGATGAAACTCAGTTTAATAGCTTAGAGAGCATGATTCGGAGTAATGATCCAGATAATACAACTATGGCTCTTGAGATCATGGCAAATTGTAATACACAAAAGTCTCTAGACTATGTCGGTTATCTTTTCTACTTCCATTATAATTATTTAAAAGAAGCAAGTAACTGGAATAGCTCTAATGTTAAAGCATTCAGAAAAAATCTAGACTCTTTTAAACCTATGTATAGCAGCATGGCTCAAGCTCGTTACTTTGATGGTTATCTTAAGATCTTGACTAAGCATAACTATCTTACAGAGTGGGCTTTTAAAAAGTCAGCTAAGTCAATGCTTGAAGATACCTTAAAACATTTTGGTATTAATCAAGGTTTCTTTACTATTAATCTTGAAGACATTAAGATTAGTGAGAAGTATAAGGATAAACTTATCAAGCATCAATCAGGTGAGGATATTATAAAAGAGTTAACTTTAGATCCTCTAGATAATTTACCTTTTTAATATGGCTTTTATCATTCTTAAGTCTAATCCAATGGTACAACAGACAGTCATTGTTAATGACTCAGAAGGAATACCAATGGAATGGGATTCACGACAAGAAGCTGAATCTATGGCTCAATTATTTCAAGCAAACTCCAATCATAACTGTACCTATAAAGTAGTAGGTATAGCGGAACCCTTGAATGATTAAGTTACAAAAGACTAAAACTCTTGTAACTAAGGACAATAATAATAGTGCTAACTGCATTGCCCCTAATCTCATCTATGGATGCTTTGGAGGTTGCGTTAGCACTTATTGTTATATGTCTAGATATAATGAGGATCGTGTATATGTCAATACCAACGTTGACGACATATTTAACTCTGTTGTAGAGTGGGAAAAAGAGTATACTAAAGTACCAGATCAGCAAGATCCTCGCTGGACTATGGTAGATATAGCTTGTAACACTGACCTAGTGTTGATGCAGAAACATCTACCAGAGCATCTAATGGATTATCTCAAGCGTTATGATGATCATCCTACATTGAACTCAACAATGGCTACAAAGTATCCTGGTTTACTTAAGATTCAAGTGAATCATTTCAATAAGAAGCCTCGAGTAAGAGTTAGTTTGATGCCGCAGGTATACTCCGATGTACTAGAACCTAAGATGCAGAAGATAGATTCTCGTATTAAAGACATTAATCGGCTCAAGCAATTAGGTTGGGAAGTACATTGTAATTATAGTCCTGTTGTCTTCTATCCAGGATGGGAGAAACATTATGATGATCTGTTTGCCCAAGTAAAAGAACACGCCGGGGTTAATAAATGTGAAGTTATAGCACTTACTAACCATGCCAATCAGATGGCTCGTTCTTCTGCAGAAGCTCAAGAGTTAATGAAGTATAGTGATGAGATAAAGAATAAACAAGGGATCATGAGATACCCTTTAAGTTACAAGTATAAGCTACTGGATAAGTTTAAAAAGATTTACAGCCAGTACTTTCCTTTAGACACTATACGGTATATATTCTAGTGTTCAATATACATATGATTATGAATTGCTAAGATGTTACATGTGGGTACTTCACATACAGTTTTCTCAGCAACATAATCATTAGAGGCACAGCCCGTTAAAAAAAATGAGATAAAAATTAACTTCTTCATAAGATATTAAATTTATTTTAATCTAATGTAAAGTTAATGTAAAGTTTTAATAAATCCAAAAATGAGTAAAGAAGCAGAAGAGAAGTTCTACAACAAGGACTTTAACTTTAGTTATTCTTCATTGAATAAACTTTTATTTTCCCCGTCTTTGTTTTACAAAGATTATATACTAGAAGAGCGTGAGATCAAAACAGACAAGCACCTAGTTGAAGGTAAGCTTGTACACTGTCTTGTATTTGAGCCAGAGAATCTTTCTAAGAAGTTCAATGTAGTACCGGAGAAAACACCTACAGATAGTACTAGGAAGATACTTCATAAGATGTACAAGAAAGATAGTAAGGCAGACCTGATGACTGCAGATGATCTTATTCTTGAGACATTGAGAGAAGAGAATTTACATCAGAAGCTTAATGAAGATTCAGCTAGACTTAAAAAGATTCAGAGTGAAGAAGCTAATATCTATTGGAAGTTCATAGCAAACCCTAATATAGATGTTATAGATCAAGATACATTAGCTAAGTGTACTAGATATGCTGATATCATTAAGAGTAATGAAGCTGTATCAGAACTTCTAGCTGTCACAGAAACAGACTTTGAACTGGATCCAGTACAGACACATACTGAAAAGTGGTTAAGTGCAGATCTTGAAGATCGTGAGTTTGGTCTCCATGGTATCGTTGACTTCTATAAAATTGACTCTGAAAGTAAGACTATCACTATCTGTGATTTAAAAACTACAGGTAAAACAATTGCTGACTTTGGTGAGACAGTTGAGTTCTATAACTATTGGTTACAAGCTGCTATCTATACTTACCTGGTTATTAATAATATAGATACAGCTTTCAAAGACTTCCAAATTTTATTTAAGTTTGTAGTCATAGATAAGTATGAGCAAGTCTATGTCTTTGACGTCCGTGATGAAACCTTGAGTAGCTGGGGTGTAAGATTATTTGATAATATAGCCCGAGCTAACTACCATTATACCAAGAAAGATTATAGCTTGCCTTATGACTTTTTAAGTGGTCAGGTAGTATTGTAACATGAAGTTTGTATACACACAATATTTTCAAAAGAGTAAGGTATTCTTATACCCTCTGCTCAAACTGAAGAAGGGTATACCTTTCGTCCCAGTAGAGACATACGTCTGCTGGGATGGGGTATACGGTATAGATGACTTTAAATATCTATGTGTATATCATTCTGATAGAAATGACAAGTTCTTAGAGTTTGAAAGCTCTTACTTGCTAGATCATAAAATGCTAGATAATAAATTTAGTATTGATAAAGACAGACAGTTATATGTGTTTAATCTGAAAGGATACAAGTATGACTTCCAAAGATTTCTCGAGGGTAAGTATTCTAAGTTCTCTATGGGTGCTCAGAGTCTGATCCTTAATTACTTTGGTAGTGTTGGTAATATATCAGAGTATATTTTATCTGTATTTGATCCAGAAGATTATCATGATAAGTATGCAGAAGCATTAGATGTACCTATCAAATCTATTCAGGATGTATATGAGGTATGCAGTGTACCTGATCTAGAAAAAGAAACTCTATTTGCAAAGGTCCCAGAGCAGATAGAACTATTTAAGAATAATTCTATACATTTGAATAAATAATAAACCAATGGCCGCAACTAAAACACACGGTGGTAACATGATGTTGGTTAACTCTGCATTCAGGGGTGCCAAGTCTTTTAGTTTAATTCCTGTGAGTCTTACCTCACCATATGTAGAAGCAATGTTTGATCCATCATCCGGGATCTTAGCTATCATTACTAAAGACAAGAAGCAATCATTTCATATGATGCCACGTCTAGATGACTTTGGTAGCCCTCAGCAAGTTAAGTTCCCAAGAGAGGATGGTAAGACTGTAAAGGAACAAAGAGTATCTGTTGAGACATTCAATGAGTTCTACCTCAGTGAGAAGTCTGATATTGAAGCTTTCATTAAACTCTTTGCGGTTAATGAGAAAGACTTTGATTATCAAGATTTCTTGAATGTAGATCTCGAAGAGACAAAGACCTCTCCTATATTGACTGCGGAGTAATATTATATACTCTATATTTGAAGAGGGGTGTGCATATATTGCACATCCCTCTTTTTTTATCTTATAAAGGTTAGATATGAATCACTGGGTAATGGACTATGAGACTTTGTCGAATTGCTTTACTGCAGTGTTTGAGCACTATAAGACTAATGAAACAAAAGTCTTTGTTGTTCATGAACTGCGTAATGACTTTGACAAGTTCATAGAATTTTTACAAGAGAATGCGGACAACCGTGAGTGGCATATCTCCTATAATGGTTTGGCATTTGATGCACAGATCACTCACTATATCATAGAGAAACACCAGGAATGGGATAGATCTAACCCTACAGCTATTGCTAAAGCTATCTATAAATATGCAGCTAAATGCATTAGTCGCAGTGATAGCAAACAGTTTCAAGATTACCCGGAGTGGCGGATGTGTATAGGTCAGATAGATCTATTTAAAATGCATCACTGGGATAATCCTGCTAAACGTTCAAGTCTAAAGTGGATACAGTATAGTATGGACTGGGATAATATGCTTGATATGCCCATACATCATTCTACTCCTATCAAGACTCTTGAGCAGATTGATACTATCTTAGAATACAATCTTAATGATGTACGCTCAACAAAGGCAATCTTTGAAAGATCTAAATCTCAAATAGCTCTGCGTAAAGAGTTAACTAAGAAGTACGGGATCAATCTATTTAGCGCTTCAGAACCACGGATCAGTAAAGAACTATTTGCTTACTATCTATCTAAAAATCTTAAGATACCCAAAAGGGATATCAAGAACATGAGGACTGAGAGAGATGTAATTAAAGTTGGTGATATACTACTACCATACATTGATTTTGTATCTCCTGAGTTTAGGAATCTATTGTCCCGTTTTAAGTCTCTTGAGTTAGATCCCATTAATCTAAAGGGCAGTTTCAAATACTCTGTAAATTACAGGGATGTAAAGACTCACTTTGGTCTAGGTGGTGTACATGGTGCAAATAAAAGTGGAGTATATAAGTCAGATGAAGATTACATAATTATGTCTTCAGATGTTACCAGCTTCTATCCTAATCTTGTTATTAGAAACAAGTGGGCGCCGGGACACTTTCCTAAAGATGAGTTTTGTAATCAGTATGAATGGTTCTTTGAGGAGAGGAAGAAGATTCCGAAGAGTAACCCTATGAACTATGTGTACAAGATTATTCTAAACTCAACCTTTGGTCTCAGCAATGATGTCAATAGTTTCTTCTATGACCCGGAGCTATGTATGCGGATCACAGTAAATGGTCAGCTTACATTGATGATGCTCTATGAGATGATCATGGAAGAGATACCAGATGCTGTAGCTCTTATGCAGAATACAGATGGTATAGAAACCAGGATACCTAGAGATCAGGTTGACAATTACATGAAAATCTGTGAGAAGTGGGAAAAAATCACTAAATTAAACTTAGAGCATGATAGTTATCAAAAGCTGATAGTTGGCGATGTTAATAACTATATTGGTGTTAATGATTTTAAGATAACTGACTTAAGTAATTGGAGAAAGATTCGTCAAAAGAATCCACACTATCTGTTCAAAGTTGAGAATGATAAATTTTCCTACGCTCCTACAAAGATGAAAGGACGTTTTGATTTTCATGAGCTAGCATTACACAAGAATAAGTCTAAGCTAGTTGTACCTAAGGCTATCTTCTACTACTTCGTACATGATAAGCTTCCTGAGGATTATCTGAATGAGAACAGAAATATCCTTGACTATTGTATCGGAAGTAAATCAAAAGGAGACTGGAAGCAATATGCTAGAGGTATCAAGGATGGAGAATATATATCAGAACAACTACAGAAAATCAACAGATATTACATTAGTAACAGCGGTGTTAAGATTATCAAAGTAAATTCTTCAGATGACCGTGAGATTCAGCTAGAGTCTGGCAGATGGTTGCAAAGAGTCTTTAATTCACTTGAGATCAAACCTAAATGGGAAGATTACAACATTGATAAGACTTACTATTTAAGAGCCATTGAATCTGAAATTGATAATATTCTTGACGCCGGTAGAAATCAATTAAAACTATTCTAGATGGCAAAGCAGAATGTTGAGAAGACTCCCCCAAAAGGAAGTATTAGATTCTCAATTGGTTTATCTGATGAACAAAAGAAGGCTAAGACTGAGGTTTTAAAACATCCTTTCAGTTTCTTAATGGGCAACGCAGGTAGTGGTAAAACACTACTTGCTGTCCAGATTGCACTGGATTTATTCTTCAAACGTCAGTACAATAAGATAGTTATTACTAGACCTTCAGTTGGAACAGAAGATAATGGCTTCTTACCTGGTACAGAGAAAGAGAAGATGGAACCATGGCTTGTACCTATCAAGTCTAATATGCGTAAAGTATATAACAAACCTGATATCTTAGAGAAGTTAGAGTCAGAAGAAAAGATTGAGCTTGTCTCTCTTACACACTTCAGAGGACGCACATTTGATAACGCTGTATGTATTGTAGATGAGTTTCAAAATCTAACCAGATCTCAGCTAGCAATGGCTTTAGGGCGTCTTGGTAAAGACTCTATTATGATCTTCTGTGGAGATAATCAACAGATAGATTTACCGGATAAAAACTATTCTGCAATCCATGAGGTAGCCAAGATTGTTAGCTCCAGCTATGTATTTAAAACTGTCCTTAAAGACAATCACAGACACGAAGCTATCTTTGATGTCTTAGAATTACTCAACAATAATTAAATCTAAAATCATGAATACAATTAAACAACTCTTAAGATCCGCCATGAAATGGCTAAACACAAAAGAATTTACAGCTCTTAGTGCTGCAGCTGTATGTCTACTGTGTTGGTTTATGGGAATGAAAGTAGCAGCAGGTATCGCACTTGGCGTATTCTGCACCCGGAATTGGGACATTCTCAAAGATCTTTTTAATTCTATTAAGGCTTAAAGTCTTATCTTTACACTAAATAAGTTTATTGATTAACTATGGGTTATAAAAGACCAACAGAAACAACCAGATCTTATCTGGAGAATGCCCCTTTGCCTAACCATGGCAAAAGCTATACAGTCATATCTCACAAGCAGGTGATTGACAACACACATAATCTCTTGAAAGCCAGCGGCTTTGAAATTGAAAGAGAAATTTATAGAGCTAATGGTAATGCTAATGTCGCTCAGGGCATCTACCATATCAAACCTACACGTACTACAGATGATAGGATTATCAATGAGCATGAGTTAGGGATGATGTTTGCATGGACTAACTCATATGATAAGTCTGTTAGATTCCAATGTTCTATTGGTGGTTACGTTATGGTATGCTACAACGGAATGGTTTGTGGCGATATGATGACCTTTGCTAGAAAGCATACAGGTAGTGCAGACTATGAGATCCGTATGCAGATCTCTAACCAAATCAAGAATGCTGAAGTTTATTTCAAAGAGATTCTTGATGCTCGTGATGCTCTTAGATCTACACAATTATCTAAAAGAGATCAATCAGAGATGCTCGGCAGACTATACTTTGATGAAGAGATCTTAGAAACTAGCCAGCTTAGCTGTATTAAAGCAGAGCTTGAAGAACCTTCTTATGATTATCAGTGTGATCAAGACAATGCTTGGGCCTTCTATAACCACGTAACACATGGTTTAAAGAAAGCTCATCCAAGAAACTGGCTCAGTGATACTCAGAAGTTTCATAAGTTTATTACTGCTGACTTACTAGGTAATATGGGTATTACACCCACCGATAGTGTAGATCTTAGCGGTCTTGAAACTATGCAAGATTCAACAGTTATTGATAGTCAAGAGATTGTTTTAGAAGAATCTCCTCAGATAGATCGTATGCTTAACTATAATGTAGTAAGCCAGGATCTAAGACTATCATGAATACAGATCCCAATCTAGTAAGAACAACAGTTGTTGTATTAATAATAGCTGTTTGCATACTCTACTTTCTACTAACCAAAGTAGATGATCTCTAAAAAAGTATCACATTAGGGTTTAGTTACAAGGAAACCAACAAGCACCCAGGTTTTGATACTTTCCTGGGTGTTTTCCTTATGAGTAGTAAGTCTCAAAAAGCTCTTGCAATATTGTGAGTTCCTCATTTGTCATAGCCTCAGCAATGATAAATCCTCCCATAGCAAAGTCATTAGCAATATCTTGATTGCTTTGGAATATCAATAGATCTGTCAAGTTTATAGCCAATGGATCTATTGGTGCATCAATTGTTGTGGTTACACCATTTCTAAATAACTCGAGGTCTGTAATATTACCAGACTGTCTAGTAAGAGCCATAGACTGAGCTTTTGTTGTATCAAAGTATACAAGCTCATCCTCATCATCCTTAATCCTATCATTAAATAAATTAATATCATTAGTCCTCGTGTCAGCATAAAGCTTTAAGTACTTTTGTTTAGTTCCTGTAATACCAAACTGTACTTGATTGGACCTTGGTTCTATTGTACGCCAAGTGATTTCTCCTTCTGCCGGCACTGCTAATATATCCTCTATTAAGATCTTTGTACCATCAGTATCCTTAGATAATACACTGGCTACTACACCAAACTTATCATTCTGAGTATCATCATTGAAGTATATAATGCTACCCACACCAAAACCAGAATTAGCTATTTCACCATCTAATCCTTCTGGATCCAGGTATGTTACTATACCCGTCTGTTCAAACTCATTTAAGTCTGCATATAAATCTATACCAGCTGCATTTTGAATTACAGCTGCTGCTCTCTCAGCAGGTAAAGATTGATAAGCAAAGATTGTAATATTATCTGTAGATAATGAATCTGCATGTGTATTTATAGCACCAGATTTATTAGCAGAGAACCCATACTCTTCAGTCCATGGGTTATTCTGGTTAGTTGTCTGTAGTAATGGAATTATACTAAAGTCTCTGAAGTATGCTTCCTCTGGTGGATTATTTGGATCTGTAATTGGATTGCCGTTATTACCTATGAATCTAATTTGAAAAGCATTACCCAAAGCTCCACCTGCTGAGTCCATTACATATTCTATCTGTGTCCAAGTATCTAGAGTAATAGGGTGAAATGTAACCACCGGGTCTGCTCCATTTGTCAATAACCTTACACCATTTATACCACCACTAGCAACATCATTCGTACTAGGAATATATATCTCCATTTGTACTTTATAGAGCTTGCCTGAATCCAAATAGTCTACAGTAAGTTCAGGAGCATTAGTAGATAGCTGAATCCTCTGAACTACACCAGTATAAGGAGCAGGAGGTGCTGTATACTTCATCAGACCCGTAAAGCTTGTACTAGGAATTGTTTCATTATATGAAATAGTACCATCTGTGCCTCCAGTAGTGACATATTCAAAACCAAAGTCTTGGGTTGTATCAGCATCATAAACAGGAAGACTATTATCCTGTACTACAGGAGATCCTTGTAATGTAAATATCCCATTAATCGTCTGAGTTGAATCACCAGAGTTCTTCCAGTTAATTAAATTCATTTCTTTACCTGGAGCTACAGCTGCTGAAGGCATTCCGCCGAATATACCAAGCTTAATGATCTTATTCCAAATACTTGTAGCTTCAAGAGTCCGTATAAATATATCTTGTGCTAGCTTCTGTTCATCAGTTAGATCACCAGTAGTACCTGTATTAGTTAAAATCGTTTGATATGTTGTGCTTAGTCCATCAGCAACATCAATCAGGTCTCCTGATACATTATACTTATTGTTACCAAGATTTGTAAATCTCGCAGATCCTCCAGCAAGAATAAATTCATTTGTTGTTAACGGATTACCGCTATCAATACCCCTAAATGTTACACCTGCTTCTGGTACTATTTGAATAGTTCTATAATTAGAATTAAATACGTCAACACTAAATGAAGTAGATGTGGCTGGCAACTTTACCTCAGACGAGTATTTAAGATTAAGAATCTGCCTATTATATTCCTCCTGAACAGTGCTCTTTTTTTCTTTAGGCGCAAATACTTTCTTGTTAATTGTAACCTTTGAGTTAGGACCGTAGGTTACATCTGCATAATCAATATCAATAGTACCATTTGTTGTATCATAAACAGATTTTAGTAAAGTACTATCGGCTTCATTAAGATCTACCTGACGTAAATCAAATGACTTTTTATTATTAGCGTCAAATATTATAGAGTCAGAAGGTTTTGGTAATAGCAGATCTCTAGTATCCGTATTCACAAGGGACTTCTCCATAAAGAATCCACTATCAAACTGTATCTTACTACAACCATCTATATATAGTGTATTCCTAAATTCTTTAGGTGGTAATCTGTTAAGGTTTACTTCTGCTCTGATATGAATAAATCTAGAATAGCGAGCACCAATTAAGTCGTAGTGCTTATAGCCAAGACCCGCATGTTCTTCAAAGATGCAGTTGTAGAAACCATTTCCGCTTGGAGATCCTAGTCCCACCTGCTGGGTGCCATACATACCCAACAACTGATAGTCTTTCCGAATATAATCTGGAAGACTTGGATCTCTGTGAGTTGGATGTGAACCTAGTCTAGCATATCTAAGCTCCACATATAGATCAGGATTATTATTCTCAGGTGTCCAAGTGCTCTGAGATTTTCCTGAATTGTCTCCATAGATGGGATCACCGTCGCCGTAGTTTGTTATGATAACATAGTCACCGCTACCATCTTGAAGTGGTGTAATATGATCTACTCTAAACTCAGAGATTCTGTTTAAAGCGTTGTCAACACCATTCAGATCCATATAATAGTTAGGCTTAGCTCTTTCTAGATCAAAGGTCCCATAGAAATAAAATTGAGCATCTGTTCCTAAGTCTGAAATTCCAGCAGGATCTCTAGTTATATTTATTATAGTGTCTTCTCCGTCATAGGTAAAGCTTGCAACCTGACCCCAAAGTCCTTCAGTATTTATACTATCTGTCACATAGATGTTGACTTCATTTACTAAACCCAGATTTGCTACCTCACCACCAAGCGTTAATGTATTTGCACCACTTATAGAGAAAATAGCTTGTGCAGATAAGGAGTTACCATTAGAATCTGCAAAGTAAGATAGTCTTTTAAGTACTGGATAACGTGATTCAAACTTTACACAAAGCAATCTTTCATTTCCAGTATAGTCGGCTTGTACTGCTGGCAAAAGGTCTGCATAGATATCTTGTAGACTTATAATAGAATCAGCAGTAACATGAGCTGTCTGCTTAGATCCATCTTTCATAAGATTATTAGCAGCCCAGTTCATAGTAAAGTCTATGAACCTATTAGAGTTTACATAACCACCAACCTTTTTAGCATTAGGTCTGTGTGGTAGCATCTCTATCTGACGTTTATTGTTAGCGCAGTTACCTCCATTAAACGTACAACCAATAACTCCTTTTAAACCTACCGTACTAGATCCTCCCATTAGATGCATATAGGTAGAAAAGAATCTAGCATCTATACATTTTATATAACAGTTCTTAGCTCCATTAACAAGTATAGCAGTAGAATAATCGGCTTCTACATTTTTATACTGTTGATATATGGGCCAGTGGTTGGTTGTATTCTGATGTTGAACTCTAGGTAGCTCTATAGAGTAGCCTTTAATCTCATCAACAATTTCTTCACTTGTGGTTCTTACTTTACCACGTAAGTATGGAGACTCTTGATTAGATTCATCTAAATTAAATCTACCAGCCTGATCAAAAAATATGAATCTTTCATTACTACCATCTACTACAATATTATCAGCAGCAATAACCTCAGGCAAATGAAAGTTTTCTTCTTTAGAAACGCAATCTGGCTCAAATAAGTAACTAAATTCTTTATTATCATGATATAGATAAGCTCTCCTATTTGCAGTAACAAGTTCAGTTGTATTATCTCCTTGATAAAGCTGTCGTATAAGAAGATCTGTTACCCTTAATGTTATTGTATAAGTAGCAGTATCTGCATCAATAGAATTCTCAACTATGGTAACTGAATCATCCCAATAGTTTCTATCATATATGATTCCAGAAATAGGTGCATTAGTTGTAGGATCTAGATCAAGAAGTAAAATCTTTAGTCTACCATTTAAGTTAGACGGGGCGTTTGTCTTAGCCATGGGCGCTGTCTCAAGAGTTCCTCCTCTTACAATAGGATTTGATATACCGTTGATCTCAAAACTATTAAGCTTAAACTGACCTGGCACTTTATCTTGCAGAAAATCTCTTAGATCTTGATAGGAATCTTTTGCATCTTGATTACTACTATCAATTTTAACACAGCTTGTTACAGTCTGTGTTGTAGTCTCCATTGAGGTGGGACCTAATCGGATAATACTATCTAGCTCAATCCATCTATGAAGATTTGTTTCATCAGCAAATGGATCATTATCAACTTTATAATTAACTGTGTCATAAGCATAGTCACTGCTAGTATTACCAATCTTAAAAAGAGCTCTATTGTCTCTCCAGGTGCTATCTAATATTGACTTCTGATCAAAACGCACAAGAGCATTAGGAGATGATATTACATTACAGCGTACCTGAATAGTTTCTTCTATAGAGTAATCTCCTTCTGGTATATATACCGTATCCAGATGTGGGTTAGGTTGATTCTTTGAGGCTTTTTGATAGATAGATCTATCATTACAGGCAGCAAAGGCTTTTTTGAAGACAGCCGTATCGTCTGTACCAATCTTACCATCTGCCTCTATAAGGTCTCTAATGTTTAATACAGTAGAGCTAGAGTCTCTTACCCATGAATAGTCAGATGTATTTGAGTGTATGACATTCAAACCATCATCAACTACGTCAGCATTTAAAAGATTAGACTTTAAATATGTAATGTTCTCTGCAACAATATAAACATTATTACAGTCATCAACATCTGCTAACTCAGCTAATGTATCAACAGAACAAGTTGTTACTGGAGTAGGAGTTCCGTTTGTAACAAGGTCCTTTACCTTGATGAGCTTTATGTCTTTATAGGGTACGGGAGACGCCACACCCAGCATATCAGGCTTTTCATGAATGCCTAATATTAATACGTCATCAGGTGTATTTGTTTCAACAAACTTGTCTCTCTTGAAGAAACCAAGAACATCTGTAAGAATGCCTGACATAAAACAAAGATATCAATCTTCTGAATGAGTCCAGCCACCCATCTTATATTTATTGTTGATCTTCTTTTTTCTGGACTTAGAACCTCCCTTAACCATCTTCATGATCTCTACAGGAGACATATCTAGATCTTCACCTCCATCATACATCTTTTTAAGGAGCTTCATCTGCCCCTTACATTTACCCTTATGCATGATTATCTATCTTAATAGTCGCGCTTTTTAGTACCACCCTTCTTGTACATCATCTCAGCACCTTTACCCATCATCTTCATTTCCATGTCTTTAGACATGTCTATTTCCATGCCATCCTTGGCCATTTTCATAAGCATTTTAGGAGCAGATTTGTTAACCTCACTACCCCTCTTCTTATAACCTTTAGCTTTCAAAGCATTAAAAAGAGCTTGTGCACCTTTCTTTTTCATGATAATAATTATTCAAATTCCCTATATAATAATATACTAAAATTAGAGGTAGTAAACAAATTGCTACACTTCTGGAGTTTGTATTCTAACCATCATCTCTGACTTGGTAAGGATGTGATCAAACACAAGCATGGTTGTATCTGGTGGAGTTATAGTATTACCTTCTTCATCCTCATAAGATACACCTGGTACAGGTAGTTCCCATACCCAATGGTCCATCCAAATTTGATACTCTGCTGCAGACAAAGGTCTAGCATAGTTGCCGTTGATATCACAGTGACCAAACTGCATAAGAGATTTGCCTTCATTGACACTATCAAATGTTCTAGCATACTCTTGCCAAGTACGTCTGTGCTCTACACCTTCTTCATCAGTGTATGAGCTATCTTCAAAAGTGTCAGGTACTTCTTCTTGTAGTACAGCTGTGTCTACTTCTACCCCACCAATGAATCCATTGATACTCTCACCTTTTTTGTACAGGCGGATCATCTCTTCTCTAGAAAAAGAGGGATAGGTAATTGTCTTTGTAACTTGAGTTAAGTCTTTCATTCTTCTTCGGGTTCAGGAAAATATTCAGGATGTAATCGTTTGCATGTTTCTGTCCACTCTTTAATAGCAGAGCTACTACCAAATACATGGAGTCCCATAGGTGGGCACCATACCATTTGCTCATCCCAAGATGGGTCAACTTCACCTTTCCACAGTACATCAACGTGGTATGTAGTTGACATTACTGGGGGATTCTCTTCGTCACCAGGAGTCTCTACAATGTGACCGAGTTCTACTACACTGTGGCGATGCTCTTCTCCTAAAGCAGTGATAGCTGCCTTGGCTGTATCAGCATCTACAAATTGGTATTTACGAAATGTTCTCATGTTATAGGGTTGTTAGTGTTATACATTCAGCGTTTGTTAATGCAGTTTCAAAGGTCATAACTTGACTTATGTGTACAGGTATATCTCCTGAAACTATAGCCGTTGTGTTTAACAGAATCTTGTAAGGGCCATCGGGCCAAGTATATGAATAACCATCTCTTTTTTTAACCCCATCAACATATATGTCAGTAGTTCCTGCTCCATCATAAACCATACATATCTTATGATTTGCATTTCTTCCAATACTTGTATTTAAAATGGCTTGTTGTGCATCTTGATTCCAAATATTAAGTATGTTATCATTAGTGTATCTAAAGTAAAAGTCTAATGGATTAACACTCAAAAGCAGCACCTGTCCATCAAAACCTGTTGGTATTGGCTCGTGTTCAAAAAACAAACTAAATGCACCGCTACCAAAAGTATCTGATGAATTTTGGTCTACATCATCTTCCCCCCTAGTAGCAATAGCACCATAAGTTGGAATGTAGGAGGTTACGTAAGAGCCTGCTTCTACTTGTGCGCCCCATACCAAAACTTCTTCAAGTGTATCACTGGAATTTCTAATAATGGTAAAGCCTAAAGAAGATGCACCTTCCGAAGCATCGTAGGTATTGGTTACATCAAACCGTTGCCACTCATTTGTAACATTACACGATATATATTGTGCGGAATTTGTACCAGGAGAAAGACCTCTGTTGAGTAAAGTTATAGTTCCAGTTCCACTTGTAGTTTTTAGATAAACGCTTATCGTATAGGCACCATCTATCGGATTTTGCGTTCCGCTTGTTGGGCTTCTAAAATTAGAATTATTTACTATATTAAAACCGGCAGTTATAAAGTTACTTAATAGAGATGCCGTTTTAGTCCCATCGGGTGCAACAGCATAGTTTTGTGTTTGAATTACTGGGTTACTTGTTGGGAATCCTCCCCAATCTGTAGAGATATCCAAATATTCTGAATTACGGATTACGTTAGTCCTCTCCGGCTCCAACAACAATGATGGTGTGCCACCAGTGTAGTCTATTCTTGGGAGATCTTCTAGTACACCTGCTTGTGCAGTAGACGCACCTGTTTCAATGTAGTCTGTTGCGACAAGGCCAACTTCTATTTGGAATTGTTGAATATAGATATTTCCCGATACTTGAGCAGTTCCGCCATTTGTAATGAAAAAACGAACAGTCGCAAGTGATGAAAGATTAGCAGTAACCACTACTTTATAAAAGCCATTTCCCGCAGCGGTGATGCTCTTATAAATTAGATTTCCATTGTCGGTGCTTGACCCATCAGTCAAATCAATATAAACATTTGTATCAGTAGATGCGCTAAAATTAAATCTAACACCTTCGTTTGAATCGCCTTTGCGGAAATAACCGCTAAAAGTGTACACACCGCTACCGCTTACATTTTGCCCCAAATAATTATAAGTAGTTGAACAAGTTGCTTTCCAAGCGGTGGTGCCTCCATCTTTATCTGTTTGGTTCTCTAAAAATGAAAAGTTTCCTTTAATCCATTCTGAACCATTAAAAATGTTGCTCTGCTTCAAAAGATTCTCCCTACCCTTCTCAATTAGACCATTCTCATCTACCCTAGTACCAGCAAGGTTAGCTCCTCTTTCAAAGGTGAATTCTATCGGAAGAAAACTCTTTTCCGAAAGACTAGTTTTATATGCTAAAAGGTTAGCGTCTTTGGCTGCCCAATTGCCTCCACCAAGTTGTAATGATGCTTTATTATTCATATACTGTATAATTTAATGCTGCTGCCATTGCTGCAAACGATGGGTATGATGTTCCTGTGAGGATTTCACAGTCGATGTCAGAGAGGGCTTCTGGGAAAATAAGCATTTGATTAAAATTATATTTATTCTCACTTGATCTCAATAAATTAACTTTATATAATTGATTAAAATTAGTTTCTGATGCTGAAAAAGTAAGTGTTTGTTTAACGCCATCAATAAATAAACCAATTTCCGAACCATCATAACGTATTATTGCTTTTGCTGTTTTACCAAACTGATTACCTGTGTAATAATTACCATTTGTGTCACCGCTAAAAGAACGAATAGTAAATCCACCATTCAACCCCCACAACGCAAATATTGTGACATCAGACGAATCTTTAAAGACTATTGAATTATCCCCACTAACATCTCCTGGGTGAAAATTAGCATAATCAATAAATAAAGTCCAATAATATCCACTTGTATTTGCTATTGCATTAGAACAGTTATCCATCCCCCTAGTAGCAGCAGTACCATAAGTGGGGATGTAAGATGTGGGGTAGTAGCCCGCTTCTAGTTGTAATCCATAAATTAAAACTCCACTAGTATTATCTCCTGTGAAAGTTTCATCGTAAGTATCTTGTGCCGTTACATCCGCAACAGGAATTCTAATATTAACATCGCCCGAAGCATCAGCAGTAGCCGTTGCAAAACACCTATACCATCCGTTTCCATAATCTTCCATTCCTACCTCCCCAGTCATTACTCCCGTAGTTCCATCCATTGATTGGTTCTTCCAACGACCACGGTTTAAATCAAAATAAGCTATTCTATTTGATGTAAACGCTCCGCTGCCATCTAAAAAACGCAAAATAATCCCATCAAATCCATCTGCTTTAGCAAAAATTGAAATAGTAATCTTATCTCCACTTACAAAACTTCCGTAGCCACCTGTATTTGATTGATGCGTTGAATCAAGCGTTGTATCGGGAACAAGTTTTGATGCGTTTACAACACCTTCTGGGGATGTGTCAACAACATCATTTATGGCCATTCTATTACCTGTAAGTTCTTCGCCTAAATACTCACTATACTCAATCAAATTAGTCCTCTCCGGTTCCAACAATAATGATGGGCAAGTGTTAGGTGTAGCAGAAGCACTATTGTGATAGTCAAATCTTGGTTCATCCTCTAATAGACCTGCTCTTAAAGGTGCTGTGGTTGTTTCTATGTAGTCTGTTGCAACAAGACCTTGTTCCAGCTGGGCATCTTGGATGTAGATGTTATCGCCTAAAGATGTAGATATACTACCCGATGCTGATGGATATATTCTAAAGTCAGAATGATTACCTTCATAAGTTACGCTTATTCTATACCAACCATTACCTACTGAATCTACATTATAATCAATTAAATTTCCAAATATGCTATGTATTGTGCCGTTTGATAAATTAGTATATAGTCCTCTTGATGAAGAACCACCTAATCGTAAATATATGTAATCAACATTTCCTTTTTTAGCATAAACAGATGCCGTTTGAACACCATTTACAACTTTGTCTTGTTTTACATAAGCAGACGAACCAGTACCGTTGTTTTCTAAAAGCCAAGCATTACTACTTCCATCATATCCAGATTGACCACTCGTTACACTTATATTACTCATTGTCCAAGTAGTATCAAACTGATTGCTTTGTAATAACAAGTTCTCCCGCCCTTTCTCAATCAACCCACTAGAGTTTACACGGGTAGCTGTAATATCGGATCCTCTTTCAAAAGTAAAGTCACCACTTCCGTCTGTGGGTTTAATACTATAAGCTTTACCTGTATTAGTTCCACCAACAGCACTAGCGGAGGAAGCAGCGAAATCAGATACTAAAACTAAAGATGCGGTTTTAAAAAAGCTCATATATTAAGGATTATTAAGTAAATATTCAACTTTAGTTGTACCACATGAAAGGTTTTCGACAGTACCACCATCTGCCAATACTCTATTTGAGAATGCTGTGTAGATTGGGTGATAGTTCTTTTGCAGGTAGTCATACACTTGTTGTCTTTGATCTGCAGTAAGCTCATCACTATAAGCAAGAATCTTATTTACCTGGTTTGGAATCTCAAAGTTTGCAAACAGTCTGTGCAGGTATTCATAGTCAAACCAGATTTGATACATATCTGCAAAGGATACGTTCTTTACCCAAGACTCTACACCAGAGTTACCAGAGAGTGTAATTTCATAGTAGTCTGCTATGTTCTTCTCAATGTCTTGGCGGTTTTCTGATTGGTCAGCGGAGTCAAAGAAAATTAGCTCTTGGATTAAACCTTCAAAGTGATAAGGATTAAGCCCTCCAAGTTTTCCAATTAAATTAGTTGGATTTTGTAATGTACTTCCAAGAGAAGTAAGTGATGCTTTATTTGAACCATCTCTGAACAAATCTATAGTAGTTGCAGTTTCACTACGGAAGAAGCTCACTAATTCCGTAAATGGTGTTGTTCTTGAATCGGTAATGTTTTCTGCTGTCGTATTGACATAAAACACTCTGTGCCTCAAATTCTCTCGAACATAACCTAAGGAGCGAGTTCCTGTGCCACCAAAAATTCCATTACTTCCAGTATTAGTTTTCCTGAACAACATAAATACAGATAACTCTGTAAGTGTTCCAAGGTTAGTGTCAAAATAATCATCCACTCCATCAAAGTCAATAGCAGGTTTGCTGTTCTCTAACACTAATGCTCCATCTGAAACAATAAGAGGTTGTTCATCTGGTGTTGATTGTGTAGCATGATTTGCATTAGCTTGATCATACCATGTTGCTACACGTCCATCAGTAAACCCATCAATGTTGTAGTAACGCCCGATGTTCCCCTCGATGCCCGTGCGGTTGGTGCTTTGGTCGGATTCAAACACTATCCACTCTTGTACTCTTCCCGAATAGTTAAACAAATTGCCTACACCACCGCCATTGCCAAAGAAATACCAATCTGAGCCGTCATTCCAAGTACTATTATCAAGGTCTATTGTTGACGCTAATACATTTCCTTGGGTTGAAAATGCAGTGTGCAAGTCATCTCTTGTTGTAGGACTTTGCTCCTCACTATTGATAAATAATGTCCCTTGTTGATTATTAAATCCATTCAACGATGTAGATGTACTTCCACTCTGAACTACCCAATCTCTTCTTCCCCCCGCAGGTATTTCGCTAATTGCAATGTAAGAGTCATTCAAAGGATTGAATACTCCAAACCAACTTTGAGAAGATGTGGCGTTCCACGGAATGCGTAGCAAAGCCAAATTATTAGACTCCCACGAAATAGCAGGCAACCCATTTGTTTCAGTTACCACTGTCCCCGCACTCACTACAAGCGGCATCTCAGCTGGGTCAGATTGTGTGGCGTTATTTTGCAGCAAAGGGTCATTCTGAGTTTGGTCGTACCAAGTTGTAACTGCTCCCTCTGCGTTTTTTACGGTCACTTTAAAGTTGTCAATGCTTCCTACGAAACTGCCGAATGCTCTAAATCCCCAATTTTGATTTCCGTTGCTGCTAATTACTACATTGGTCAGTGTTACGGTTTGATTTGCTGAATAAGTTGGTGAGGAGTACCCTCCACCGAAGTTTATCATAAAGATTCCTCCGCTGACATAATTGCTAATAGTAAACTCAATGTCTACAACTTGATTTGGAATCGCTCCATAGCTACAAAAAGCATAATCGTTTGTCGATGTGTTAAAGTTTAAAGTGCCTCCACTGATATTAGAAGTTCCATTGAAAAAAGTCCATCCCAAATCAGAGCTGAAATCCTCATCAATATTGTCATATGTTTGGGTGACTGTCACATTGCTCATATACACAACGTCACCAATAGCTTCCACGGGTAAATTAATATCTCCGTCATCTCGTAACCTGAAAAAAACATCGTCGCTGTTTGATGTTCCTCTGATTTCCACATCTACCCATTGGTCAGTAAGTGAACTACTGTAAGGGAGATATGTGTTACTGTTAAATTGTTGGAATTGATTTGCTGCGTCATTTGTTGAAGGTATATAAAAACTAAAATTTAATTTAATACCTACACCAACGGGCAGTTGGTTTAATATCGGACCAAAAGTCGTGTTTCCCGAATTACTAACAGTCAGTTTTGTAACATTGCTTCTGCTCGCAAATGTCAAGCCTCTTTGTTGAGTGTATCCGTTTAAATAAGCAAAATCACTCCCTCCGCTGCTAAAATCACTTTGAGAAAGAACCACATCCGCATTCACAAAATCAAGGAGAGCCGTAGTGTCCAAATCTCCGTTTGAGTCGAAGCCAATGTCTTGTGTATCTCCATTAGAAGAACGTCTTACCTCAATAGCACTACCTGTATAGGCTGTCCTTAGCTTTCTTAAAGAATAAGCGGCTGCTGCTCCTGCATAGTCATCAAGAACTGGACCTGATTCATTTACAAAGTTTGTAATTGCTGTAGTATCTAAGTCTCCTCTACTATCTGGGTAAAAATCCCTTGCTTGTAGATCACTACTTCTAATTACATTGACTAGTGGTCCTTCATAGTCTCCAATAACCTTACGCATAGAGTATGCAGCAGTTGCATCCTCTAACTGAGCATTCTTATAGAAGAATGGCTTGTAGTCAAACTGCTCATTGATCATGTGCAGTTTTGCAGTGTGGGGGAAGTTTATCTCTGTCTCAGCATCGTTGTGCCATTTGCCAGCAGGGTTAGTATAATTACCATTTATTGTGTAAGGTACTTTAACAGATTGTAAGCCACCATTAATTGTAGCATTAGGAAAATTAATACCTGTAGCTATATATTCATTGTTGACATTAATATAATTTGTAATACCTTGAGTATAGCCAGAACTAAGACCGTTAGAACCAAAAAAAGAAAAATCTACAGTTGTATTGGTTGTTACAACAGGGTGGTTAACTCCATTAAGAGTACAAGTTATTACACCGCTTATTCTTTGAAGCCTTCCTATATATCTAGTATTAGTAGTTATACCGGTAGTTATTGTATATAGATTACTGTCTACTCTAAAAAGTAGAGACCCTCCTGTAAATCTTAGGTATTCTCCACCACTAGAAGCAATGTAAAATTCATTGCTTAGAGTAAATACATCAAAATCAATAAAGAAATCTCCTGTAAAAGCTAAAGGAGTATCTAGTGTGATATTATCATCTACACCGTCAAAAGAATATACTTCACTAAACCCTTTCTTAAGATTCCAATGGAACTGATCTTGCTTGATCCAGAAGTTAGATAGAGTAGCGTTGGTTATTGTACCATGATTGTTATTACCAGATACGTCAAAGACTGTGGACCCACTACCTACAGTATATGCATGAAATAATTCAAGACCTTGTTGTGGAGCATTATAAGGATCCCAATTAGCAATCTCTTGAGCAGTAAGTACTCTATTATACAAAGCACTATAAGCTATTTCTCCTGCGAAAAATTGATTGTTAGATTGACCAAAAGAACCAACACTATAAACTTCTCCTAAGCTATCAGTCTCGAATACGTTTTTAGTTTTACCGTTTATATGAGCAGTGATTTCACCAGTATCAAAGTTTCTTGTTATGAACATTGTTTGCCAACCTGTAAAATCCTCATCTGCAAAAGAACCTCCAGACCAAATAGTTGCTGGTGTAGTTTGACCATTAGCTCTGAAATAAACCTGATCAGATTGTAGATAGTAAATAGATGCTGAACTTAATCCGTAAATAGATCTAAAGTCATCAAATGCTTTAAGAGAGGGATCAAGTTTTGCTAAAAATACCTGAGTAAAGCTGTTTACATCAACATTTGAACTTATATTTAAATATTCACCTGCACTAAGATAACTTCCTCCATTACTATTAACCAGACTAAGAGGTTGTGCTACCTGTCCTTTGTAGGTTAGTGGGTTACCAAGTACATCTGTAGTGTTGTCCTTAAGTCTTGGTACATAGATGTTTGGTTGGGTAACTACAATGTTTTTGAGCCAAATGGTTGAGCCACTTGCTCCCCCGTTAAGGGAAATGACCAAATCATCATTTGTATTGTTTACGGTAATCGTTTGTGAGTATGTTTCCCAATCGTTAGTGGTAGAGTTTAAGCTACCGAAATTACCATTCGCCCCCATTCTAACACCTGTAAACCCTTCAAGGTAAAATTCAGCGGATATGTCAAATGTTACACCTTGCTCTATTGGTAGAAAGTTAAACTTAAAAAGTTGTGCGGCTGAAGTTCCGTCCCATACTGCTTTCAAACATTCCGTCTTTCCCTCTTTTGTTTCGTTGATTGTTACTGTAAAGTTAGAGCGAGTTGGCTCTGCAACGCCCCCCGAAGAGTAGTCGGAAGTAAATAAATTCAAAGGAGAGTACCCATCTGTATTTAAGAATGTACCTTGATCACCATTTGTGATTCTTACATCCTCAACACGGAATGTAGATATAGTGGCATTATTGATAGTACCGTGGAAGTTGTTCATCACACGGTTATAGCAGGTAGTACCCTCACCTTCTTCAAAGGCATACTCTGCTGTGACAATATTGTCTTGTGTGATACGCATCCAACCCAACAAATGCCTGAATAAACTGGTGTTATCATGCCTTCTACCTATGTAAAAGTTTTGACCAGACGCTTGTTGTGTTGGATCAGCAATTAATGTTTCTGTAGTACCATCATCCCCTTTATAGAATAATTTTAAGATACTACCATTAAACTCTAAGTAACCATAGTATCTTACATTTACTGTAAGTGGTTGCGAAGTAATAAATCCACCACCAGACCCAGAAAGAGAAAAAGTGTTATTTATAAATTGAATATATGCACCATTGCTGGGGGATTGAGCTCCATCGTTACTATATCTAGTATCAAATAAATACCCACCATTCCCATCATAAGTATGAATAAACTCAAATTCAACTTTCCATGTAGATGAAGCGCTATCACATAGCTGAAAGTTTGAAACTACAACACTCTCCGCATTATCAAACTGCAATGCACGAGCTTTGTGCCAAGTACGAGATGCATCTACGTTAGGAGTTTCGTCTACAACTTCATCAGTTAGTGCTTTCTTGTGAAACCATGCACCACTGAGTAGTCCGTCAAATGACAACTTCTTTAGTATAGCATTGGCTACACGTCTTATTTTATTCCAATTATATCCTCTAGAATATAACATGATTATGCACCAGGTGTAAATGCTAATACTTGTCCAGCTGACACTTCAAACTGTGAGATATAACGGAAAGGACCAAAAATCCCTCCAGCAGGAATAACCCAGTCTTCAGTAATCTGAGTGCCACCATTGACAGTATAGCTTGTTAGTGTTGCTCCAGCATCATCTGTAACAAGGAACTGAAACTTACCTGTAACACTACCATCAGCACTAGTATAGCGAGTAACTGTTCCAGCACCCATACTATTCTTCTGGCTCTTTTCCATTTCATAGTGCCACGTGTATGACTGCCTATCTTTTCCGTATCCTTTAAGTGTATTTGACATGATTTATTTTTTTAATTATTCATATATGTCTAGAGACAGGGTAACTATACCTAGATACAAAGTGAAAGTTGAGTATGGATCCTCATCACTAGGACGGATCCAATCCCAGCCAAATGCAAATCTGTCATGTGGCCAGTGTGTTGATATTTCTAATTTCCAATCGCTCATCTTCCTTGTCCTTTATACCGCTTGCTATAGTTCTTACTTGTCTTACTCTTGCTAACTTTTGTCTTAGCATGTACTCCAGGTCTACGTACTTTAGATTTTTCAATGTAGCTGGTGTTCAGCATTTTAGCCATTTACTGTTGGTTTTGTTTGCCCCATATTTTATCTACTGATGCAAGCCCTAACGCTCCAAACGCCAAAGCTGCCACCGCATTAACCAATACAGAAGAGGGGGCAATGTGCTCCTCTGTAAATTGATTAGCGAATAATGTTACACATAAAGATATGCCTGCCAGGATGCCAACAAACCTTTTAGATGAGGGAGTACCCTTCTCATCTTTTAAAAGACCGCTAACCCAAAAGACACATCTTTTCATTTCTTCATCTTTGATAGAGTAAGGGCTAATCTTGCACGTTGTGCAGTCACACCTTTTCCTTTAGCCTTATCTCTAAGCCAAGTCTTTTTAATTGTACCATCGGATTTTAAAGCACCCTGCCTTTTAGCTGTAGCTTTTAAGGCACCAGGTTTCTTTATTGCCCCTTTGATCCAATTCTTTTTACTTGACATTTTTCTTTGCTGCTCTCTTCTTCTTTACCTCTTTAACAAACTCTTCTGCCTTTTCATCAATTGTTGTCTGATCCCAAAGCCAGGTCCAAGCCTGTTTTAATTTGCTTAATAATACTGTCAACATATCATAAAGACATTATATAACAATATACAAATTTTAGGTGCTATATCAAAATAGCTTAGAGGTTCTTGAGACGGTCGTTCTCTTTCTCAAGGAACGTCACTTTAATTCTGAGTTCGCTAACCTCCTGGGTAAGAGAGAGTATCTGATCGCGCATCTCATCTTTCTCTATAGAGCTTTCTTCTAAGAGCTTCTCGAGCTTCTTAACTCTATCTCTAAGATCATCCCTGTAGAGATTCTGCTCTTTCTTATCTGACTTATCTGTCTCTGCTTGAAGTTTCATTTTCTTCTCATAAAATCTCCATGCACCCGCTGATGTCAACACTGTAATTAATGTGATGATGATCGTTGTGATGCTATCCATTTCTTTCATCGCTTACAAGTTTGTCTATAGTAGTGATTAGAAACTCTCTTTAAATTAAAAAATGCACTTAATGCAACTAAAGCCCACCCCCAGTGTGTAGGACATTCATAACCCCCTTTAGTAAAGAATAGGACCAGGGCAATCAGAGAAAATAAAAACATTGCCATAGCCAGAGTCTTGCGTGTTCTTAATGTGAGATAGGATGTAGCATAAATCGCACAAAAACCTATAATCACACTTAGGATAACAACTGGATTGAATGAATGCTCAATCGTATATATGATAGGAAAGAACACTAGCCATATGAAGCCATGTGTAATTTCTGTAGGTTCTGAATCGTAATACGTCAGAATATCCTGAATTCGTGAAAACATAAACAAATATCATTACATTAGCATCTACATATAGAAGATGCTCTTAGTAATAATATACAAAGAAAATCGTCTAATCTAAAATAAAACCCCAACAAATATGGACAGTGTAACCAAAGACACATTCTACCATAGGTTCAGTTTGGAACTGCTTCCACAGCAGATGCTTATTGGTCTTAGAGTGATTAACTGTAAGGTCTGTTGTGATGATGATATCTATCGACCAGTGATTGGTATTGAACTAGGTTTCATCTTTTTTAAAATTGCATATACGCATATGCTTTGGGACAATTAATTTGTCCTGTGAAACAATTTTTCAGTATATTGATTATACACTTTAGAAGCTACCACACCGGTAGCTTTTATTTTCTAACATCATAAATAAATAGGTAAAATGGAATTAAACAATCAGATTCTAAGTGAGATCACTGTCTACATGAAATACGCCCGTTATATCCCTGAACTTAATAGAAGAGAAACTTGGGATGAACTGGTCACAAGAAATAAGAATATGCACATCAAGAAGTATCCTTCTCTAAAGGAAGAGATTGAAGATGTCTACCGATTTGTATATGATAAGAAAGTCTTGCCATCTATGAGAAGCATGCAGTTTGGTGGTAAGCCAATTGAAATCTCACCAAACAGAATCTATAACTGTGCGTATCTACCCATAGATCACACAGATGCATTTAGTGAAATTATGTTCCTTCTGCTTGGTGGAACAGGTGTAGGATATTCTGTACAAGAACATCATGTATCTAAACTTCCTCCTATCAATAAACCTTACCCTAAGAGAAAGAAGAGGTATCTGATCAATGACTCTATTGAAGGTTGGGCTGATGCTGTTAAGATGCTTATGAAGTCTTACCTAAATGGTAAAAGTTCTAGGATTGAATTTGATTTCTCTGACATCCGTCCTAAAGGTGCAAGGCTTGTAACATCTGGTGGTAAGGCTCCTGGTCCTCAGCCATTAAAAGAATGTCTTGTTAAACTCACCGGCATTCTTGAATCTAAAGAAGATGGTGATAGCCTGTCTACCATTGAGGTACATGACATGGTTTGTCATATCGCAGATGCTGTACTTGCTGGAGGTATTCGTAGAGCAGCATTGATCTCTTTGTTCTCTGCAGATGATAGTGATATGATTGCTTGTAAGTCTGGTAGCTGGTGGGAACTCAATCCTCAGCGTGGTAGGGCAAACAACTCTGCAGTCCTGATGAGACACAAGATCACTAAATCATTCTTTATGGATCTATGGAAACGTGTAGAAGCAAGTGGTGCTGGTGAACCTGGTGTCTACTTTAATAATGATAAAGACTGGGGAACTAATCCTTGTTGTGAGATTGCTCTACGCCCATTCCAGTTCTGCAATCTCTGTGAAGTAAACGTATCTAATATTGAGTCTCAGGAAGATCTTAATGCTAGAGTTAAAGCTGCCTCATTCATTGGTACACTACAAGCTGGGTATACAGACTTCCACTATCTCAGAGATATTTGGAGAGATACCACAGAGAAAGATGCCTTGATTGGTGTGTCTATGACAGGTATTGGCTCCGGCGCTGTACTTAAGTATGATATGACAGAAGCTGCTGAGGTTGTTAAAAAAGAGAACACTCGTATTGCAAAGCTGATTGGTATCAACCAGTCTGCAAGAACAACAACAGTTAAGCCAGCAGGTACAACATCTCTTACTTTAGGTACTAGCTCTGGCATTCATGCATGGCATAATGACTACTACATTCGTACACTCAGAGTCGGTAAGACAGAGGCTATCTATGAGTATCTTGCTGCTAATATTCCACAACTAGTTGAAGATGAGTACTTTAACCCTCACACTACTGCTGTAATTAGCATACCTCAGAAGGCACCACAAGATGCAATTCTAAGAACAGAGTCTCCATTTGATTTATTAGACAGAGTAAAGCGCGTCTTTACGGAGTGGATCAAGCCCGGTCATAGAACAGGATCTAACACACACAATGTATCAGCAACTATCTCACTTAAAGAAGATGAGTGGGACAAAGCTGGTGAGTGGATGTGGGAGAATCGCAATAGCTACAATGGTCTGTCGGTACTGCCATACAATGGAGGTACATACAAGCAAGCACCTTTCCAAGACATTGATCAGGCACAGTATGAAGACATGCTGCAGTATCTAAATGATATTGATCTGTCCAAGGTTATTGAAGAAAAAGATGAAACAAACTTGACTGGAGAATTAGCTTGTGCAGGAGGGGCGTGTGAGATTCAATAATGTGCTGGATTGAGAAACTATATTATGGATTTCCTATATAACTAAGGGCCTTCGGGCCCTTTTTTATTGTATCTTATATATATGAGAACAAACAGCACAACAGGTATTGCAGGAATCATCATTATCATAATGTTGATCACTCAGTTTTTTAAGGACTACATAGACTATAAAGAACCGGTAGAACCAAAGGTTATTACTAATACGGTAACTGAGTGGGATACTGTAAAGGTAGATACTATTATCTACAAACCTCAGTGGAAAACTAGATGGAGAACTAAGTGGGATACATTCACTGTACCTGTAGATACTAACGCAATCTTACAGGATTACTTCACAACCTACTTCTACCAAGACACAACTAAGCTGGATAGTATTACTATCACTATCCAGGATTCTGTATCACAGAATAAGATTCAATCTAGATCTCTTAGTTACGAGTTGTTATTTCCTAGAACTACAATAACTGATAAGATCTATATAAACAATAGAGAGTTCTATTGGGGTCTTGGTCTACAAGGCACACCTCAGCAGATTGAATATATTGGAGGAGAGCTTCTTTATAGAAGCCGCAATCAGAAAGCATATTCTCTTGGTCTTGGTTTAAATCAAGATATGAAGCCTGTGCTCTCTGGAAAACTATACTGGCAACTGGATTTTAACTAGTTGTCAATATCTCCATCATCATCATCCTGAGTATTGTTATCCTTATCGGTGAATTTATCATCTAATCCACCCCAGTAGATAAAAACATCATCTGCCATAGCTTAATACTTAGGTCTGCAATATATTACTTAATAAAGAAATCTCGCTCTTGAATCAGATTTGCATACTTCTGAATAGCATAGATAATTGGTAGAGCATCACCCCAAGCCTTCCGTACTTTAAGTTCGCCAGCCCTAGTTCCTCTCTGGTATACATAGCTTGAGTTTCCATAAAACTCTCTATCATCATAGTATAACATTGCAACCGGGGTACGCATTGTTAATGATATAGCTTCTCCAAATTCTCCAAGAGTTCTTGTAGCAGCAATTGGTGACTTAAACATTTGATACATCTGAGTCCAGCTATCTGGTGAAATAGGAACCATGAGGATAAGTTCCTTATATGTTCTATCCGCCTGGTACATTAAGAAGTTCTCCATTCTCTTCTCAAAATCTGAATCATCATCATCATCAGAGAACATCATCTGTAAAATGTTACTTACTGCAATCGTAGAGAATATGATAGCAATCTCACCAAGAACTCTATATGTATTTAAGAGTTTGTTAGTTGCATACTGATCAGACTGTGAACCATCCTCTTTATATCCATAGTCCTCCATGAATGTTTTACCATACTTAGAGAACTCCATATTTCCTTTTACTATCTCGCCGAATGCATGCTTTGTGAACTTCAAGAAAGACAGATATCTACCCTCCATATATCCTAAGTTCTCATCATAGTATTCAGGACGGAATCTTGCTTTGATTGCAGGCGCTACCCACTTGTGGAACTGTGCAGCCAATCTACCAACAGCATGAGACTGAAGAACCATTCTATCTTCTCTAGCATAGTTACCATGAATCTGTTTGTTTACCTCTCGTATTTCATTTCTCAATTGGTATCTAAACTGATCATTGTATTCTACAGTTTGACCATTCTTCTTAATTACCTGGGTAAATCCATCTTTAAGTTTCAAAGTTTGGGTCTCACCATCAAACTGCATGGCATCATAGAGGGATAAAGTTTCACCTGTATCTGGATTAAGCATCTGCGTATCCATAAGCATAGCCATACCAACCTTAGTCTGAACATTATATTCTGCGGCATCCTGCAGAAGGTACCCAAACTCAGAAGCCTTATCATACCAAGAGTCTTGCGCTTTATCTGCTCGTCTTCCTGATTCACGTAGATCAGAGCTAGAGTCCATCATTCTAAATAAATCTACAAAAGCCTCATACTTGCTAAAGGGCTTTCTTGGATCATATGCTGACCCAGCAGATAGATTTAGTTGATTAAGTGTGGCTATATCACCAAGCTTTCTTACTACATCAGGGCTAGATGTTCTCTTAATAAGATCTGGAAGTGCTCTTTTATTAAACTCAAATACTGCTCGAGCATATGCTTTCTTATCAAAGAATCTACCACCAAGAGCCTCAATATTATTATTAAGCCTACCCAGCACATAGTTATTAAAGTTACCAAATGGGTTAAATGCCACATAAGATAGTGAGGAGTAGCTAATTAATCCATCCGCAACCTTGTCAAAGAAGCCTCTTGTAATTTCTTCATTGTCATAGTAGACCATGTTCATAAACTTCTTAGCCCGCTTCACTATGTTAGACTCTTTAGTGTTATCACCCACCTTAACAAGCTTGCCTTTAACTTTCGTATAAAGTTCCTTGCTCCCTGGTGGTTGATATGTTCTAGCCTCAAGGCTCTTCACTAAAGCTTTTAATGTATCTTCTGCCTCAGCCATGGTTTCATAATGCTCAGCCATAGCATTAAACTTTATCAGAGCAGTGCCTAGATCTAAGTTTAACTCACCTAACGTTGGTTGATTTTCTAAAGTTGATCTTCTGCCATTTAAGACTTTCTTCTTTTGCTTATATTCATTTATATTAATCTTGCCATCCTTCCTCTCTTGATTCAAGGCATCAATCTCAGCCATGACTTCTTCTAGTTCACCCTCCACTCTAGCCTTACCAGTATAAAAGATTGGTAATGAGTCTACTAGGTTGCCTTCTTCATCTGTAATAACTACTTTTTGCTGAGCTGTTTCTGTTACTAGATTTCTAACTGAGCGACTCATCTTAGTCCATAGCCTTGTAACAAGATTTGGCTTCTCCTTTAGATTCTGATACATCCTAGCTCTAACCAAAGGAATCCTTCCAAGCATCTGATCACGCTGACCCATTGGAAGTTTCTCTAGTAATTCTTTCTCATAAAGTCTTACAAATGTTTCATAGAAATCTTTCTGGGCTCTACCTAGCTCTGTGTCAGTATTCTCCATAATAGACTTATACTTATCACTGAGAAGATTTACCCCATCTCTACCTGTATCCTTTACTAGTCTAAACTTTTTCTTAGGTGAGTATATAGTCATACCAGGTACAATCTGACCTGTGTACTGACCAAACTCATCTTTTATAGCCTTGCTGTATTCAACTTCATCATAATACTTTGCAACAAACTTTGCGTACTCTTTCTTAGTGACAGATGATTTTTTCTTCCAGTATCCGTGTTTTCCTGCAGCTACGTAGTACTCATACTTCTTTCTTTCATCTGTAAACTTCTTATCGTAGTAGTGGTAGTTTCCCGATATAGGTTTACCCTCTAAACCTTTTGTCTCAGCTCTCCAGAAGTTACCATACTCTTCTCTAGCTTCTGATAATTCCTTATTGAAAGCAATATCTGCATCTGATGCGGTGTCTAGATCTGTTACATCCCTATACTCTTTCCATTGACCATTCTCATCAAAAAGCTTTTCTCTTAACTCTTGTAACTTACCATAGTAGTTCTTACCAAGTCTTTGGACATAACTTCCTGTTGGAACTCCATCCTCATCAAATTCAATCATGAACTTATATAGTTCCTGAGGATCTGTATTTGGAGATAAGCGTTGTAAACGGGCAGCCTTCTGACGTATTAAAGCGTCTCTGGTTTCTAATTTATCTAGAAGCTCTTGTTTCTTAGCCTTGTATATCTTGTCCATCACAGCCAAGATTGTATCCTTGGATGTAGCAAGATCTCCGGTCTGATACTCAAGGTAGCTTATATCTTGAACCATAGTAAAGAGGTCATCAAGCTCTGCCTCAGTAAACTCTTTACTTGAGGTACTCTTAACTATCTCTCTACTATAGTTGGTAATAGCTTCATCAATGATGCCTTCAGTTTGTTTATCACCCTTAAGTTTATTCAGCTCTATCTGAAAGTTTAGAATCAAACTTCTTTGGGTAGCGTTAAGATCCCCGGTATCTTGTAAACTATACAGACCTCTATATGTCTCAATAAATCTATCAAAGTTCAGAGCATAGCTGATATACTCGGGCTTACCAAAGTTTTGTGGGTCTTCAATAAACTGGACAAACTTTCTAACCTCACGTAGACCGTCTTTCAAGAGCTGTGTAAATAAGGCACTCTGCACCTTCCCGTCTTGTGATCGGGCTAAAGAAATAGCAGCAATTGAGTTGAAGATATATTCTCTAGTCTCATCTTTACTTCTGTCCATAAAGATGTTACTGCGGATCATTTCAAGAGCCTTTTGCTTCTTAATAAGAGCACCCTTGTAGGCTTCCAGTGCACCACCAATTACAGCATACTCAGTTAGACCAGCTGAATCAAGCATATCCATCTTAGCTTCGTCCTCATCTAAGAAGGTCTTCTCATCAATTGGTGTATCATCAGAAAGTAAAGCTTCTTCATCTAGCTCTTCCTTAACCTCGGGATCTACAAATAAGGGAACAAGAGCGTTCACCATATTTAGATTCTGACTTGGTGCATGAGGTACTAGATCATCTACCTGGAATGTTCCCAAGAACTTTTGGTCTTTTCCTTTACCTTCTATATCAACTTTGATGTGGATTGTAGTTAAAGCAAACTCACTTTGGTCAACCTCATAACCCATGTTCTGAGCCATCCTTCTATAGATAGCCACTTGTAAGTTATGTTGCTGCTTAGTTGAGAGTTTGTCAAAACCTTTTCTCTTTAACAGTGATGTTGATGGTAAGTCCCATTTTGTACCATCATAACTCTCATTATTTCTAACAAAGTTTTTGCTGGTCTTTAGATCAACAATTCTGATCTTACCTTCTTTAGTAATAACTATAAGATCTGCAAGTCCGGCAATCTTACTTTCTCTATCATGCAAGACAACCTGAGGAATAGCCACAGCTCCTTCAGGTGTAACAGCCCTATACATTGCATGCAAGGTTGAATATGCAGCTTCTGCTTTGACTGGATCAAGAAGTTTGATCTGATCTTTGATATCTTCAAATAGTTTATCTGATGCAATAGCAGTAAGCATCATGTCAAACTCATTCCCTATATCTAGATTAAGTTGGACCTCAGCTTCTTTCTCCGGGTCCATCTTACCTTTGATTGCTGTAGTAGTAGAGAGATAAGGCTCACCATTTACTATATCCATATAGGAATGATCAGCCTCATGAAAAGCTACAAGACTGCTAGTCTCTGAAGGATTAGCATCACTAACTGTAAGACTATCAAACTCCGTCTCAGCTAGCATAGCAGCATTAAACATGCGTTTTATTACAGCCTGTTGTAACTCATTGCTTTGTCTTAATGCATAATCAAGAGTTGACTGCATTTCAGGAGAGAGACTATAGCGGACTTTAGAATCAGCAACCCTATCAACCTGAAGAGTAATATCTGATGTATTTATCAGCTTAGCTATATCAGTTAAAGTTGCATTGGGTTTGATCATACTAGGCTTGATAACTAAGTCTACACCAGTAAGATACTTGTTGAAGTCTTTGATTATGCTAGCAAACCATTCTAAGAATTCTTTGATCTTCTCTTTAAAAGACTTGGTTGGAGTGGTCTCAAATTCTTTATTGAAGTGCCTGGAAAGTGCTTGTGTAACTAATTCTAAGTTTCTGTGCTGCAGCGTAAACCCTCTACGATCAGAATATGAATCTTGAATAGTTTGCCAGAGTACAGGAAAGTTTGTCTTGGCTTCTTTTAATAAAGAGTCAAATAGCTCAGGGTTATCAATTAGTAGTCCGTCAACAAATGGATGAAGTATTTCTTCTATTGCTGTTTCATTACTAGTTCTTCCCTTAATAAGGATAACCTGATCCTTCACAAAGAAAGACTTGACCTTATCAAAAGGTACATTAGCTTTCTGCTCCTCTGGTAATGACTCATAGAAAGCTCTTGCCTCACCAACTGTCATTACAGCAATGTTCAAACCAGGGGTGATTTTTGTTAGATGCTCAAGAAGTGCATGAGAACGTGGAGATGTTCTCTGCTTTTCTATCTCTATGATATCTCTAGGTGAGAACATATTATCCTTGACTGAGATCTCATAACTCCTTTTTGTCTTTCTGATCTCTACAGCAGCCTCTGGAATATTATTTACACGCAGGTATCTTTTAATAAGAGTAAGATTCTTCTCCAACTCTTTCTGGTTGAACTCCCAAGTTTCATTATCCCAGGTGGAGATAGCAGAGTTATTGACATAGTACTTGTCCTTGTACCGGCTGATATACCTAAGCCTGCTAAGATTACCTAATAGAGCCTCACCAAACTCTCTTTGCTTTAACGCATATAGAGTTTTGTTTCGGCTCATAAACTCATTAGCCTCCTCTACTGTAGGAAAAGCCTCACTCTTATTCAAATCTTGCCAGGCATTGATAACATTATCTGTCGCCAGGTTAGTTTTAAATACTCCCATCAACGCTTTATACTCCGGGGTATTTCTATTTGGACATCTAGCCATAACTTAAATTATACACTTTTTAATTTGATCTATATAAGCCTCCTCATTTGCATAAATGCCATTCTTAAACTTATCTATAAAATCTTCTAAGTTATTAATTCCTTGATTAGATAACTTATCTAAGGCATCCTTATCCTGCTGAATGTTTTCATCCCAGAAGCTTGTTAACTCAGGATAGGTAGTTTCATCTGATGGTCCAAGATTACCTAGTAAACTGGCAAGAGCAGCATTACCTGCGTCTATTTCTTCAGGTGTCGGGTCTCTCTCTGGGTCAGCAGCCTGATCAGCAGCCGCATCTACATCTTTGTCTGATACTTGATCAGCAGGTTTACCACCAACATTAACATTCTTACCGTCATAATCTACAGGAAGACCGCTTTTAATTCCATCAGCAGCATTCTTACTAGCAGCATTCTGGCTAGGATCTCCATCAAAGTCAATGTTATCTAAAGCAGCATCTATATCCTCATCAAGAATAGTACCCAGCCCATCATTGTTTTCCTTAATATACTTCTGTATGTCTTTGTTAGATACGCTTTCACCAAACATAAAACCACCAGCCCATTGACCTCTAGAAAATTCTGGATCAAACTCAACATACTCAGCATAGTTAGCACTAGGTAACATATTAGGTGTAGGCTCTACAGCACTTTGAAACTTTGCTAATCTAAAATATACATATTTTGGTGCATCTTTACTACCTATATTAACTCTTATTATCTCTTTTACTACAAACTCTTTAAAGTAAGAATCCTTATCCTTCAGTTTTAACTTAACATTTCTAGTTCCAAAACCATTTAGTCCAGAAAATGCTTCATCTATCTTGGCTTCATTCTTCATTCTCTGTTTTTGATCAGAACCTGTTATTGAAACGCGGCGTCTAGCAAACCTTTGATCTGTCACTAAAGGTTGCATACCAGGTTTCACACTCATAATCAATCTAGATGTGTCTGTACTCTTATCTATATAGACATAACCCTTAGCTTTTTGTGCCGGCTTAGGCTTGCTCTTACTCCCAAGAAGATCATAACCAAATCTTACCTTTAATGCAGCCTTTAGTTCTTTAAAAACTTTAGGGCTATTCTTCTCAATATTCTTGAGCTCACTTTTAGGTATGATATATTGTGGGAAAACTGTAGTATCATACTGATTCATTAAACGCTCTAAGACATCGAATGTCTCTTCCAACATTACAGTGTAATCGTCAATGTCTTCATCTGTATAGTAGGTGCCCTCTGCATCTGAGAGAAGCTTCTTATAAGGAATGCCAAAGCTATTACCATATTGCCTAGCTATTTTATTTCCTTCGAGACCATTCTGAGCAGCATTATCACCAAAGATGTACAGAGTATTCTCATTACGTTCAAGTTGATGAGGGGTATAAATCTTAGATTGTACTTCCACTTTACCTTGGAAAGGATTATAGATTTTTACACCACTTCTAATAGTAGCAAGATTATCTTTTGTACTAACGTGACCCATGTAACCTTGTATGAATTCTCTAGTCAACTCATCCAGAGACATACCAAAAGTTCCGCTAAACAATTCAGCAGTACTATCTTTACCTACAGCTTTCTGAACAGTATTGATCTGATTCAAAAACTTCTCATATGTAAATGGTGTAATAGCATCTAGTAAGCTTCCGCTTCTGTATGACAATCCATCTTTGACCATCATGTAATGAATAAGCTTCATTGCCTCAGGTCTTGTTTCAGGATCACCATAGATTATGGCAAAGGATGTCTGTAGCTCCATCTTATCAGAATCACTCATTCTGTTAAATGTATTAGCCTCAGCTGCATCAATACCTATCTTATTACCCTCCTGACGTGCTCGGTTTAGAATTACAAAACTCTCTAAGAAGAAGTTTCCAGGATACTCCTTTCTTAACTTTTCAACTACGTTTGTAATTTTCTCCCCCTCTAGCTGTGGGTATATCATACTATTATTTAAAGATCCAGCATGCTTTGAATCTTCCTCCATCATGTTATGCTCGTACCCCTTGATAGTTAGATACGCTAAAAGGTCTACCCTTAACTTGTCTTTAAATCTAGTATCTCTTGCCGCTTTATAGTTATCAATATTACGGAGTAGATTAAAGTATACCTGTTTAAAGATTGGTGTCCGAGTAAGCATGACCGCAGGCAAAACAGTATCGTTAATCTCATTAAAGATTTCTAAAAACCTTCCTTGCCATGTGTCTTTCATAAGAGGTCTTACATCTATAGCAGGAAGCTGGCTTTTAATTCTAGTCTCTTCATAAATAGCATAATCTTTGGAATCAAGATATAAACCTAAGTTTTCAATTTGTTGATGAGTTTCATCCACACTAGTCAGATCTTGACCTAACCCTTTAGTAAGACTTAGAATCGCTCCAATATTACTAGTATACTCTTTGATGTTATGAGCTATTTGAAACTGTTTTAGAATAGCATATTCCTCAGCAACGTCACTTTTTGTAATCTCCTCTTCTTCTTTTACTGCTTTCGTGAGAGTCTCTACCGTCATCAAAGATCTATTCTTATCTATCTCTTGAATTAAAAGATCATCATTGACTTGAGGTATATTTTCTTCCAGTTCTGGATAAGCCTTAATAAGATCGCTCATTCGGTCTGAAACTAATGTAGCAATTCCGGGAGAAGTCTTTTTTTCTTTATTTATAGCCTGAAAATAGAGAGCTCTAATAATAGGATGGTTAACAAGAAGAATAGATGTCTTAATAGGTACACCCAATGCTGTCATGTTAGCTACTACAGATAATGCGTTTTTATTCAAACCAAGCTTAGCTGCCAGACGTTCTTTGGCGTTGTCCGTCATTGCTGTAATCAATGCAGAAATTACATACTGAGTTCTATATTGACCAATATCATCCTTGGTAACTCCAAAGTCATTAAAGGTTTGATCGTTTAACCTAAGGTTTGCAGTAATTGTCTGACCACCCTGCTTAATGTGTTTAATTTTGACATCATACTCTTGGAGCAAGTTTAAATACAAGTTTGGCAGTACAACTGATCCAATATTTGCAGCTCCTTCTTTGTTAGCTGCAAAACTTAACAGCTTACCAAGAAGGTTATCGACATCCATTTGTTCATTGTCTATGATATTCTTGAAGTAAGGTACTTCTTCAGCCAATTTCTTTAATGTCTCGGTCAAAGGTTTAAGGTCTGCAGGCTCATATGAGATTGGAACTTCAGCATCAGGTGTATTAGTAACATACTCATTACCCATAAGAGCAAACTTGTAGTCTAATACATCATTATCAATAGCCTCTTCATAAGGTTCCCCATAGTTTTCTTTATGATCTTGATACTCCGCATAGGTTATAGGTAATCCGGTTGCGCTCAATGCTTTAAGTGCATTCTCTGTGAATCCTGCTTTTAAAAGTTTATCACGCTGAGCTTTAGTAAATTGTCTTTTACCTCCAAACCTCCTAAACCTATCTAATGCTTGGGTTAAGTCTGAACCAGGCTTTTTAACGCTGGCATTCATAGCAGTAATGTAGTCTTGATACTGACCATTCTTAGTCTTGGCCTTACCATACTCTATAAACTCATCATCTTTTACATAAAAGTTCTTACTCTGGATGTAGAGTTTATCAATATCAAAGTCAGCTCCTGATATCTCAATAAGTTCTCTACTAAAAATACCAGAAGACCCATAGAATCCCGGTAAGAAATCAACAAGTTTAATATTGATTGTTGAGTGATTATCCTGTGAAGGGATACGTACTCCAAACATTTTAGCAACAACATCTGGAATTGGTCTATCAGAGTTTGCAATCAAGTCTCCAACTTCAGTATAGTGAGCAGGTAGCATACCTTCAGAATATCTTTGACCCGTGTATTTACCCTTAGAATCATACTCTTTCAAGTTGGATCTTAGACGGTCAATGATAACCACACCCTTAGAGCCTGCCTTCTTGATAGCTGCAGCAAGACCTGTAAGATTCTTATCATCTTGAGCTTTCTCTCCATCATCAATATTAAAAACAACATCAGGTTTATCTGACATTTGCTCCCAAACATTTTCTCTAATAACCTCATGCTTATCTGGCATTCCATTCTCATCCACAGAGAATACTCGTCTATAAACTCTTGCGCCGTAGTCAGATACTAAAGCAACACTCATACCTGTAGTCTTCTCGGCAAATACACCTTTAGAGAAGAATGACAAGAACAGCTGCTCAAACTTCTTAACAGTTTGAGGATTATTCAGATTATATTTCTGTTGACCGTTCTTATCAACAGAGAACATCTCAAGAATATTACTTGTAGAGTTAGATGCTTCAAGAGCAGATCTAGCATACTGCAGGTATACATAAAGATCTGGTTCTATTTTACCAGACTTTTTACTTCTACCCAATGCCTCCATTGCATACTCAACGTCAAAATCAAATATCAGATTTCTCTTAGTAGCATATCTTAAGCTTACCCTATCACGAATAGCTTTATTATATTTCTTCCTAATCTTACCAATAGTAGTAAGTTCATCATTTAGAATAACTTCAGTATCATCCTTTTGCTCAGAAGTAACAATTGTCTTAATCTGGTTAGGGTCAGTAATTATAAGTTTGTTAGATGGGTTCACTGTTTGAAGACCCATAAAGTTTGCATCAAGCTGCATGGATTGTTCAGCTGTAAAAGGAGTGTCGGTAGCTAATACTGAATCAATAGATTGAATATTCTCCTTCATCATTTTTAATGCTGAGACAGGTGCAGCCATTGCAATAGTACCTACACCGTTACCATTGTCCCATTGAGCTTCTTCAAACTGCTCCATCTTAACTCTCAGGTTGTGAAGAGCAAGCTTGTTTGCTCTGGGTACCCAGTTTCCATTCTCATCCTGTCTTGATGTAAATGACTTGGTAAGGGTAAAAGCAGACATCTTTACAAATACTTTCCCATCACCATAGACAAACTTCTTAGAGTTTAGCATTGCCTTTACTTTGGCAAAACTCTCATTAGATTTATCTGCATTGCCTAAAAGCTCCTCATACGGAATGTCTTCACCTTTTTCAATTCTATCTAATAATTGAGCTTGTGTTGCACTCAGCTTACCAAGACCAAACCACATATACCTAAAGGACTTTAAGGTAAGCCACAGCTGAGCATCTGCATTCTTAGTAACGTCTCCTGGGTTGTGCGTAGCAGCTACTTTAGGTTCTGTAAAACCAAATAGATTCATCTGCTGTACAGGATGTTCAACGCCGTATTCTGGAGCACTGATAATACTAGCTGCACTATCATAAGCCGCGTTCTGCATCTTGGCTCTTTTTACAGCATCTACTGCGTCCTTTAAACTAATCGAAGGATCACCAAGCAATATTTGATTTATGGCTCTAGTGTTTATGAAATCATTAAAGAAGATCTGCTTCAAATTATGCTCAAGGTTGCCTTCTACAAGATTTAATCTCTTAGCGGATAATGCAGTCTCTCCACTAGAAACACCAGCCTTTGTTGTAAGACCTGACGTTATATACTTACTATACTCACTCTCAGGCATAAGAGACTTAGCACGGTCCCTAAAGTTCTTAAACTCCATATCAAGTCTATACCTCAAGAATTCTTCAAAGGATTCCATACCACCTAGAGACTCTATTACCTCTTCAAAACTCAACTCAGGATTCTCTCTGATAGCTTCTTCAATCTCAGTCTTATAATCTCTGAGGTTATTAGGAGTCAAGCCAACTTCCTCTAGTGCTTGATCTGCCTCACTCTCTTTAGTTCCAGCAAATGATTCATCACTCAAAACATAGACATACATAGATTTTCTACCTTCTAAAAATCTTGCTAAGTCTCTTGATTCTAAGTAATATGTTGCTGTACCAAGAGTGTAAGAATATTTATACTGATCCGTTTCTTCATTGGATATCGCATCTCCAAGCAATTCTATCATTGCCTCCCTATTCTCTTTGGTAACCTTTACCTTTCCTAAGTTATTAACAACGGTTTCAATTCTATTCTTTTCGTTTTTATACTCTTGGATAAATGCTTGTCTGGACTCATCTGTATCTAAAAACTTGATAACATCTCTAGCAGTGTCTTCTGCGTAAAGAAGGGCTTTCTGCGTCCCTTCACGTAATCTTTCTATTGCAGTAGCAGATGTTACAAAAGTGGCAGATCTTGAATATACATCAATCTCTTTAGCAGGCTGAAGCAATGTGCCGTTCTCATGAAACGTTACACTTCTACCAACTTCTTTACCCTCTTCAGTCTTGTAGTAATCCTCAATATTTCTTTTATCTGCAGGATTACGAGAGATCTCAGTTTGAATCCTCTTAAACTCATTCTTGATGTTATCTACAAAGGCTTGCATAGCCTTGTCAGTTAACTCAACTCTTCCATTCTTAGCAAGTTCTACAGCCTTGATAACTGGTAGTTCCATCATATCACCAGTGTTAGATGCTTCAATTACTCGGATAAGAACTGGTGCAACTGCCACCTTTTCTTCCTTACCTTCATCGTTGATGATAGTAATCTCACCATCTAACCTACCTGTTGTTGCATTAAATGTATTCGTATAGGCATTAACCAAAGCTGCAGCAAATTCCTTTGCTGTAAAATCACCATAGGTTTTTCCTTCAGACCTACCCTGTTCTTCAATACCATCCTCGCCAGCTTCAATCTTACCTACCTTAGACCCTGATACTCTAGTGACCTTTAGTCTTCTTTCTAAAGACATCTCTTTGAAAGCCGGATCATTCAAAAGATAGTTATTCTCTAGATATCTTACACCTTCTATTTCTTCTTTCTCTCTCAGCTCTTCCAGCTTATCCACTCCATTTAATGCAGCTACCTTTTTTAAATGAAGAGTTGGTTTCTGGTGAGCAAATACTAAATCACCATTAGCATTCTTAAATACAGAAGCACCTACAGTTTCATCAAAAGGAGCATTAGATAATGATATTCTTTTTAGGACACCTTGCATGCCTGTATCAGAAGTGCTGAACAGATATTCATTATTCTCTACAGCAGCCTTCATGTTACTTACATCCTCTTGATCTAGTGTAACAACATCTTTAAACTCCTTTTTCCTAAGAGTCTGATTATCTGTAAGATTCTGTAGTCTATTTATAAAGTGAAGCTCAAGATATTGCCTGCTTAATTGTATACCTAAATACTCTCTGAAACCTGTCTGAAGCTTTCTTACTTCTTCATCAAGCTTCTGATCAGTCATACTTTTAGGATTTTTACCAAGCTGTCTATAGAATCTATCTAAGAAATTCACAGCTTCTGTCCTAAACGCTCCATCTACTCTAAGCTTATCACGGTATAATCTAGAATAAGCTTGACCCCATCTGTCTATCTGAGTATTTGCATCATCTCTATTTGCAGCACTATAGGTATAGATCCTACCACTACCAGAGTCTCTATGGATAAATAAGTAGTCAACACGGAAATTCTCCAATCCTTTGATGACAGAGTTAAAGAACAAAGGTCTCTTTACACCAGATTCCCAGTTCTCTTCAGTTAATATCTGTTCATAAGTAACTCCAATTGCACTAAAGAGTCTATTAACAACAGCTTCGGTCTGTGGATTATTCTGACCAAACAAATACATCTGACGTAAAAGCGCACCAGGATCTGTTGTACTTCTTACAGCTTTTAATAAACCATTATATGCTTCATTAAAGTTTACAGGTACAATAAGTTTCTCACCCTTCTTTACCTCAGTGTGACCAAAGACATCACTCTCTGCCACAGTTGTACTCATTATGAATCTACGCAAGCTTGCAGATAAAGAACTAAAGCCCCCAATCAAGGATGCATCCTTGTCCCAATCATCAACACCTCTTAATCCTTCATTGTCTTCCTTCTGCTCTGCAACATAGATCTGCTCATCAAAGCTTATATCTACCAGAGCAAGATATTTTTTCAAAGATCTTTTTAGAGCATCTCTATAGCCAACAAAGACAGACTCATAGTTCAACATTGAATCAATCTGATCAGGATCAAGATCTTCATTCATTGGATCCTGCCAGTCATATAACTTCTGAAAGTCTTCTATTACTTCGTCTAGAAGATTATCTCTAGTCTTATTAGGATCTGTATTATTCTCCTCTCGTTGAATATAGATAGCCGACATGCTACGCACTAAACTACTTGCTGCCTCAGCAGATATATATAGTTTGTATGAGGTGCCGTCATCAGACTTAATCTCATCATATGGAAGAAGGGCATTAGCCTGGATAGTTACACCTTGTATAGCAGCATCTGTAAATCTGTTTATTACAGTAGATGCTGATTTATATTTTCCAGCGTCAATGTTCTCAAATAACTCAGTAAGTTCGTTCTTAGTATAGTTTCCAAGAACAGCTCTAATCCATTCAAGAATTCTAGTAAACAAAGACTTATTCTCACTACTGGTCTGAGTAGCTCTAGGGTTAGTCTTAAACAACTCAAACTGATCTGCTAAATATTCTTCATAGTATTCTTGAATCAATCTAGCCTCTGACATATTAGTATATGTGTCAGCAGAGTTTCTAAACTTTTCTAACTCAGTCTTAAAGTTCTTACCCTCCCTTCTAAGCTTTTCTCTCACCTCTCTTCGCGCTATACCCAGATACTTATCTATCTCTTGATCTGTAAGAAGAAGTCTAAAGACAGAGTGGAATGCTTCATGATATCTAAATGGATTGCTGGCTCCAGTGTAGATTGTTCCTTTAACTGTGGTATTACCGGCAATATCATGCAGATCCAAAACAAAAGCGCCAACTCTTACACCACCGGCCTTGAGGTTATCACCTAGAGTTGTAATGTCATCTATAGAAATAAAGTCAGGCAAGGCATTCTCTGCCCAAGACTTAAATACATTGATGTCCTCTACGTCTGAGAAAGAAAGATTTGGTGACACAATCTTATTAGCAGAATTGTTTGCAATTAGATTAGTAAGTCTTTTTATCTCAGGATCATTCTGAATATACTTGTTAAGATTCTTTTGTCGTTGATCTTTAGGTAAGTTCTTTTGCTCTTCAATTATCTCAAGCCTTCTTGCTTTTTTTAGTGCTTTTAATTCTTTAATGCTTAACTCATTTTGAACTTCAGGATCTTCTGTCTCAGCAGCTTCATTTGAAGCTGCTTCGTTCTCTTGACTCATTCTTTCTATCTTCTCCTCTAGAGTCTCATTATCTTTCTGTTCTTCTTTAGTTTCTTTGTTAGACTCATCAACCTGATCAGGAACATTTCTGCCTGCTTCTATATCTGCAGAATCCTGTTGTAGCGTAAGTCTGTAATTGAATCTAACCCTATCATCAAGAGTAGTAGTAGTGTTCTCAATAATGGTATCAACATCAGCTTGCTTCTCAAAACTCTTACTAATGTTGGACTTCTCAAGTTTTAAACCAAGTGCCTTAGCCGCTTCCTGCTGGTTGAAGGTGTCAAATAGATTGTCTAGTGCAGCAGCATAATCACCACTATCAACAATAGTTTCAATTGCAGAATGGTGGAAAACAATAGGAGCGGGCTTGCCTTCCTTGCCTTTACTTTTCTTAGTATGCTTTAGAACAGGCTCTTCCTTATTCTTGTCGTAGACATTAAGGCTAATCTTTCCAGAAGGATCAACCTGAATCTGAACATCAAAACCAGGCTTAGTCTTAATATATAAACGAGTCTTAAAATCTTTGTTCCACTCAACATTGTAGGAAAGATCCTTCCGATCAGAGGTAATGTCCTCCGGATCTGACAAATTTTCTTGACGTGTCTGAGCAGCTCGTTTAACAAGCTCTTCAAATAAACCAACAGCCTCCTCTTCAGTAGCTTGTGTAGGTTTCAACTCAGCAAGGGTATACTGACCATTAGGAGATTTGATGATAGCAACGTATGCTCCCATATTCCTAGCCTTATTGTAAAGGCTCTCACCAAGCATTTCTTTGAGCTTTTCATTTGTAGGTTCTTGATCTACATCATCAATGTTAGTTTTAATATCTGTCCTACGCGTTACTTCACCCTCTTTACTGGCAAACTTTCTATTATCAAGAATAATAATGTTGCCGTCTACAGTATGATAAGCCAGATCTTTTAATGACTTGGGATCACTGTTTAAATCAAAACTGCCATTATTACGCACTATAGAAAAATTACCGGACTGTTCTAACTCTGAGTATGGTATAGTGACAGAGTCTGCATCTCCTAATTTTTCAGCAACAAAACGAATAAGGTTTTTCTGGATAGTAAAGTTGTCTCTAATAATGCTCAATGCATTGGGCACAGGCAACGTACTAAAGAAAGTATTCTTTGCAGTCTGATCATCAATCTGTCTAGGATCAATTACTTTACCTTCAGCGTTTCGGATCTGTACATTAGAGTTAGGCATGTAAGCAAAGAACCCTTCAGAAGAATCACTCTTCTCTATACCCTTTTCTTTTAGGGCTTTATTAACTTTCTTCTGTATGTCTGGATCTGAGATACGCAGACCTATAGTATATAACTCTACAACTCTGGAAATCAGAGGGTTTGCCTCTTGATCTTCATATGCAAACTCATCTTGAATTACTTCTCCACCATTTGGGTTTCGAGTTATAACTAACTCAACTTGGTTTAATTCTTCACGAGTAAGAGTTTCAACAATAGCATCAATTCTTTTACCTGCATCCTCTCTGCTCTCTTCATTAGCTTTACCTCTACGATTCTGATGACCATATGCTCTAACAGCTTCAGCTAAAGTTAAACGACTTACATTCTTAGGAAGAGCTTCAAAACCTATCTTCTCTAATTCGTAGTTGTTCTTGAACTTACCAGGCTTCACAATAATTGTAGCCTCCTTTCTCTCCTTGCCTTTAAGATCAACCTTATCTACAGGAATCAATGAAAGATTCTTATACTTCTGAATACTCTTAGCACTAGACGTAATGACATACTCCTTACCGTTCTCGTCTGTAACTGTAGCTCCTCTGTATAACCCTTCAACACCATCAAAATCAAATGTTGTTGCTGCAGGAGCCTCCTCTTCCAACTTGGCTCTAGCCTTACTAGCTTTATTTAATGTAGGAAACGTTGCGCCAGGACTGATGCCTGCTGTTTTCACAATTTCATCAGAGAGATCTTTATTATCTCGTGTCTTTATCTGATAGTAAGTAACAGGGTTACCAGTCTCATCTACAGTACTATACTTTACTATCACATAACTACTACCTGGGATATTACCTTCAACCACCTCACCGTCAAAAGATTCAGCATCAACTGTATCTGCAACTTCTTCTGATGTAGAGGTATTATAGAAATCTGAGAAAGCTAAACCAGACTCCTCAAGAATATCAATAACATCGGGATTTGTTTCTTGCAGAGCCAACCACTTAATAAACCCTTTATCTGATTTATATGCAGCGTCCAAAGCTTTCTGGGTCTTATACTTACCCTCAATCTCTGCATACCACATCTGCTTTAAAGCCTCATAAGCTCTGTTTGCAACCTGGGCTTCTTTAGTATTTAACCATGAGCTCCAGTTCTTAGCTTTCTTAGCTAAGTTAGCTTGATTGGTTCTATACTTTAAGTAGAGTTTTTGTAGTAAGGTTTTACCTACAGGATTTACTTTCTTGGTAGACCCAAAGGTTTGACTCCTTGGTGCATCTACTCCAGCATTATCTAAGACTTCATCAATCTTGTCTGTAGACTTCTTAGTATCAGCGGATACTTCTTTCTCTTCTGCAGTCTGCTCTTCCTCTACTTCGGTAGATTGCTTATAAACATCAAGCTTCTCAACAATCTGCTGGTATAACTCTCTGTCAAACTTAGGGTCAACCATACCCTGTTCAGTAAAGAAGATTGATAGATATCTAACATCACCTGTTTTTAAAAACTCTGTAGCTTGTTCTGCATCTGGATATACGCCAAGTTTGACTAACTCATTTAATAGAGTATTAGCCTCATTCTTATTTACATACTTCTTAACCCTCTCAATGTACTCTGACTTATTCCTTTTGAATATTTGCTTATTGATCTCATATTGTCTTGCAACAATATCATCAAGATTCTTTGGATTAGAAAGATACTGGATAGCCTTATCGTATACCCGAGCTCTACCCTTAAGTGCCTTATAATCAACAATTTTCTTAAGAACTTCTTGGATCCGCTTTCTGTCTACAAAACCGTCCTTTGTATCGGCAAGATATTGTACATATGCCTCAAACGCTTTTGTAACCTTGTTGATCTTTCTTCTATCAAACACACCCTTAGAAGTAAGATTCTCAGGATCTGAAAGTATTCCATAAAGAGCTTGAAGCTTAGTTAACTTCTCAAGTTTCTGCTCTTTAAGTTTTTTATTCTCACCAGTATCCTCAAGTGTGGCAATCTCAAGCATCAAGGTCTCAACCTCTTTAGCCAGAGTATCTTGATCAAGCAACACAGTAATGTCATTGGCAGCAATCTTACTTAAGATAGGATCACTTGCTAATTCATTATAGATTGTGTCAGCTCTCTCTAATGCTCTATTGAAACCATCCTCTGTAAACATATAGAGATATCTAGCATGCTCATAGGCAATCTGCTTTAGCTGCTCATCACGATATTCCCTTGAGTCTTTGTCAAATTTTTGTGGATCAAAAGGATTCTCAAACTTGTCCTTATTCTTATTATATGCTTCCTCAGTCTTATCTATCTGAGTAATCATATCTTGAATTCTTTCCCTTAGCTTACCAGACTTAACCTCGTTCTTAGATACAGGGAATGCTTGAACTAGCTCTTCATCTGTAAGGTTTAGATAATCTTGTAACTGCTTTCTAAACAGGTCGGAAGTTCCATTTTGCATGATGGTAAACATCTGCTGAAACTTACCAAAGTCTTTAGCATCCATAAACCCAAACTGATCATCAGCATAGGCAGATCTCTTCATCTCAGCGGCTACCTCCTTCTGAACCAAGAAGTTTAATTTGTTAGGATCAAACACTGCATTAGGATCCTCTGCCATAGCATTCCATGCCTTGTTGTGAGTCTCCTTCAGACTGTCATAAAACTTTTTCTTGTTCTCTTTATACTCTTTATACTTCTCAGGTGTAGCAACTCTTGTGTAAAGATTCGGCATGCCTTGGAACAAGAGCTTCTGTGGTCCCTGTACAACACCACCCATCAAGAAACCAGATAAGAAAGTCTCAACACCCTGTTCAGAGAACTGACTGTCAACAGCAGAAGAAATAGCAGTACCTACCATCTCCGCTCCTCCATACATAGGATCATTGATCAAATTAGAATAGTACTGCTTTGTACCAAATCCAATTGCTTCCTGTCCTATCTCTTGAATACCTTCAGCTACGTTAGCTGCAAAGTATCTAAGGCTAGCTCCAGCACCAAGTCTTAATGACCCTTTGACGCCTGCAGCCTTCATTCTTTTTAGATAGCCTTTGAGACCATCTTCGGCAATATCAAAGACATCTCTAGCAATCTTCCCATCTTTACCAATGGTCTTGGTGGTTTGAATGATCTTTCTACCTACACCGGTAATCTTATCATTCATCAATCTACCCAGAGACTTATTAAATCCACCCAGCGCATTATCTAATACAAGCCGGTTAGAGAAGTAAATCAAAGGAGCATTCATCATGATAGTACCAAAGGCAGCTCTATCAGCACCCTCTCTAACACGATCTAATGCTTCAGGACTCAGGTCTCCCTTAGCCTCTTGAATAGCTAAACCATTCTGAATCTGTTGGTTATAAACCATACCACCCTCAAGCTTACTCTCAGCAAAAGCAAGGTTGACAGCTCTTAAGTCTCTATAGAAACCACCAAATACATTCTGAGCTTTAGCAAGGTTGGTTAAGTTCTGTGCAGCATTCTTACCAGTCTTTAAACTCTTGACAGCAGCCATAGTCTCTGGTGCAAACAATGTACCCATGATACCCCATTCACCAGACTTTGTGGCCTTCCAGAAATCTCTAGCATTGTCAGTCTGGTTAAGAGTCTGCAGCATCTGCCGGGTAGCTTTAGCTAGTCGTGGCAGTTTAAAAGAGTTGGCTACAACCTGCCCTAATCTACCAACATTCCTAGCCGTACCAGCAGCAAGTGCAGCACTACCAGCACCACCAGTTACTGCAGTTAGACCAGCTAATACTAATTCTTCTAATGCAATAGACCCAATAATACCAACTGTGTAACCAGAATTCAATAACAGGTTGTTGGCAAATGCACCCACACCTTCTCGTGTAGACATACCAATAGCCATAGCTTCTTCAAATTCATCAGCAGTTTGGAGGTCTGGTTGGGTAAAGTAACTCTCATCCTGATCAAAAAGATCTCCAATACTTCTATATGTACTGATAAATCCAGAACCAACAAGTTGTCCAAACTGACCACTCATCCTAGACATATCATCAAAGATGTCTGAGTTAGTATTATAAAACTGCTCATTGTTTGCATAAGGATGGAATCCTAACTCAGCAAACTTGGGATGCTCATAATATCTATCAAACTGTGAAGCTTTTCTAGAAGCAAATATTGGATCCTGAATCTTGCGTTGCTTTACAGTACCCATAGCATCTACAGACATGCCTTGATCTAAAGTCATCTGTAAATCTCTTAATGCTCCTTCTGCAGTAGAGATATCAGGAGCAGTCTGCTGGCTTACAGGATTATATTGGTTTACAGACTGTCCTGGAAATGGTGTATTAAAATTAGCTAAGGAACCAGGCGCATATCTATCTATGATAGGTTTGTAGTGTTCTATCTGCGCTACATAGTCAGGATCAAGAGTTGCGGTAAATTCCTGAGTCATTGGTGTATCCAACCAACTGTCAGATGGTTGAAACACAAAATTATCTGTAGGAACAGAAGGTGGAATATCTATTGCGCCTGGTACCTTAGAGTCCTGCTCTACATTTGGTTCATTAGGTAAATCCATATTATATCTTACTTTTCTGCTTTATTAGCTGCACTCCACTCTTGATATAGCTTGTTATTTGCTTCAGCCTTAGAAGCAATAGTCTTTTGTTCTAATTCATAAACGGCTGCATCCAAATACATTTCTGGATCTTGACCTCGCATATATTCCATTAGGTTAATAGATTGCTCTGGTAAATCTAAAAATCTACCAGTTTGATCATCAAACTGCTGAAGAGTTATATGCCCCATGTACTCACCATCACCGTTTCTAGTAACTCTCATAACACCACCTTTATCAAACTTATTATAATACTGATGATTATCATTATAATTAATATCTGATATTACATCAGAAAAATTAAACTGACCTTCTCTAGCTGGATTTATGTCATTCTCTTTTCTAAAGCCTACTGTTATAGTACGATACTTTGCTAACTCAAAAGCGCTGATAGGTCTATCCTTTTGACCACCTGTAGAAAGTAAACCTGTGTTTTCTCTAATCCACTGGTCGTCAATTTCAAATACGTAAGCTGCGTGTTCCTTCTCAAGATCTTCTGGGTTTCCATATACAGGGT